>SKER01000156.1_pt1 | contig 91345 bp, 80 predicted proteins | sample 4826961 | NCBI WGS metagenome assembly SKER01 (sample SAMN11008804, study PRJNA524170) | human gut metagenome | biome: Human fecal sample; material: Feces; isolation source: fecal sample from pouch patient p47 | host: Homo sapiens | place: Israel: Tel-Aviv | collected 2016-11-16
AGCTCGGCCCGGACATGGCATACTTGAACAAGACGCTCGCCCGGATCACAGGCGCGGACGTCAGCGAAACCGACGACGAACCAGCCGGCGCGAGCTAGGAATTCATGCTCAAAACCGGTGAGGCACCACTGCGGATTTCGCGCTCATTCTTAAATGAGGCACCTCGTGGTTCGTTAGAGATTCGGAAGCTTTTCAACGGACAGATGTTTGATTTTCCTAAACCGTCACAGTTAATTCAACAATTGATTGATCAAGGAACTTCAAACGAAGATATAGTTCTTGATTTTTTTAGTGGCTCAGCCTCCTCAGCTGTTGCTACGCTAAATCAAAATGCTACAGGCAATGGACATAGAAGGTTTATCCTGATTCAAATGCCTGAAGCCGTGGGAGAAAACAGTGAAGCTGCTAAAGCTGGTTATTCAACTATATGTGAAATTGGCGAAGAGCGTATCCGTCGTGCTGGCGAGAAGATCAAGTCCGAAATCGAGGCGGAGAATGCACAGTTGACGCTCGATGGCACTCCCAAGAAGGTGCCGGACATCGGTTTCCGCGTGCTTCGTGTGGATGATTCGAATTACGAGGACAGGCGCAAGCTCGTCGACGAGTATTCCCAGAAGGACATCGACGACGATGTGGACATCACGAAAATGGACCGTTCCGATCTGGATCTGCTGTTCGAGGCGCTGCCGAAGTTCCAGTTGCCGTACAGCTCGAAGATCGACGTCCTGTCGGGAGGCGAGTTCGACGGCCACACCGTGTACAGCGTAAACGACGGCCAGCTGCTCGCATGCTTCGAGGACAGTGTCCCCGAATCGCTGGTCCGCGCGATGGCGGCGTTCAAGCTGCGTCCGTCCTATGTGCTGGTCTCCGAGAACGGTTTCCTGAACAGTGCTGCGCGTACGAACTTCACCGAGATCTTCAAGCAGTCCGCCGACGAGAAGACCGGCGCCACGCAGATCCGCATCATCTGAGGTCACCGATATGCAATTCAAATTCTCGCAATACCAGTACCAGACCGATGCTGCGGACGCGGTATGCGACGTATTCGACGGCCAGCCGCTGCAGGATGGCGTCTCCTATATCCGCGACACCGGTATCCGTAAGCCCGCATCCCAAGTGCCTAATCCCGCTCAGGACGCTTTCGATATCCCCGAGTTGAGGCCGGTGCAGGAGATGCTCGGCCATTTCGACGCGGATGACGACACGGGCTACCGCAACGCAGATCTGTTGCTGGACGGCGAAAGGCTGCTCGCCAACATCAAAAACGTACAACGTCGGCAGAACCTGACGGAATCCCCGAAGCTGTACACGGATCCGGCCGGTGCCGTCGAACTGGACGTAGAGATGGAGACCGGCACGGGCAAGACGTTCGTGTACACGAAGACCATGTTCGAATTGAACCGCAGGTATGGCTGGTCGAAGTTCATCGTCGTGGTCCCGTCCATCGCCATCCGCGAGGGCGTCGCCAAATCGTTGGACATGACAGGCGACTATTTCTACACGTCCGGCCGCGACGGCAACGAGGGCTATGGGAAGAAACTGCACTCCTTCATCTACGACTCGTCGAATCTGAACCGGCTGGACGAATTCGCCCAGTCCTCGGACATCCAGGTGATGGTCATCAACATGCAGGCGTTCAACACGTCCATGAAGGAGAACGGGCGTAGCAGGGACGCGAGAATCATCTTCTCGGAACGTGACGATTTCGGCTCGCGCCGCCCGATCGACGTGATCAGTGCGAGCCATCCGATCATGATCCTGGACGAGCCGCAGAAAATGGGCGGCAAGGCCACGCAGGCGGGCATACGCCTGTTCAAACCATTGTTCACGCTGAACTATTCCGCCACGCACAAGATAAAGCACGACCTCGTGTATGCGCTGGACGCGCTGGACGCGTACAACCAGCGTCTGGTCAAGCGCATCGAGGTCAAGGGCTTCGAGCTGAACAACATGCGCGGCACCGACGGCTACCTGTATCTGCAGGACGTCATCGTCAGCAAAAACAGGGCGCCGCAGGCCCGTATCGAATACAAGAAGCTGTCCTCGGCCGGTAAGGTCGTGACCACGTCCGGACTGTTCGACGAGGGCGACGACGTCTACACCGCGTCCGGCGGGCTAGAGGCGTACCGCGACGGCTGGCGCATCGCTCCGGACGGCATCGTGCCCGACGGCCTGGAGCCGGGCCGGACCGGCTACGTGCGGTTCATGAATGGCGAGACGCTCGGCAAGGGCCGTATCATGAACGACGGATCCGAGGCAGACATGCGCCGCGTGCAGATCCGCGAGACCATCCTTTCCCACCTGCACAAGGAGGAGCACCTGTGGGCGCGAGGCATCAAATGCCTGAGCCTGTTCTTCATCGACGAGGTCGCGAAATACCGACAGTACGACGATGACGGCGAGCCGTTGAACGGCGAGTACGCGGACATGTTCGAGCAGGAGTACGACCGTTGCGTGCATGATTTCGTCGAGAACCGTCTCGACGACGGGTCCGGCTATCTCGACTGGCTACGTACCACACACGGCCGTTACGTGCACAAGGGATATTTCAGCATCGACAAGCACGGTCATTCCATCGACTCGAAAGTCAAACGCGGGTCGGAAGACAGCGACGACATCAGCGCATACGACCTGATTCTGAAAAACAAGGAACGACTGTTGAGCTTCGACGAGCCCACGAGGTTCATCTTCAGCCATTCCGCGCTGCGCGAGGGATGGGACAACCCGAACGTGTTCCAGATCTGCACGTTGAAGCATTCGGACAACGAGGTCGGCAAACGCCAGGAGGTCGGACGCGGCCTGCGCCTGTGCGTGAACCGCGAGGGCGTGCGTCAGGATCGTAACCTGCTCAGCGACGCGGACTTCCTTGACGTGAACCTGTTGACCGTTATCGCGTCGGAAAGCTACGAAAGATTCGCCGAAAGCCTGCAGAAGGACATCGAGACCGACCTGCGAGAGCGGCCAATCGTCATCAACGATGCGTTCTTCGCCAAGACATGCGTTCCGGCCGACAAGCTCGGTCCGGAGTATGCGGGCTTGGGAGACGTGTCGTTCAGCAAGGACGAGGCGCGTGACATCGTGTACGCGCTGACCGTGGACCGGCTCATCGACCGCGGCGGCAAGCTGACCGACAAGTACAAGGAAGAGCGTTTCGGCAAGGATGCGGTGGAACTTCTGCCAGAACCCTTGCGAAAGAAGGTCCCGGCAATCCGTCTCGTGCTGGACAGCGTGGTGGAAGGCACCACCAAGGTGCTGATCGGCAACGCATTGAAGCGTAAGGTACATGGCAATCCGCTCAATGCCAACTGGCAGAAAAAGGAGTTCCAGGAGCTCTGGAGGCGCATCAACCACAAGTATGCGTATACCGTCAGCTTCGACGACGACGAACTCGTCAAAAACGCAGTCAAGGCAATTGACGAGCGTCTGGTCGTATCGAAACTGTCCTACACGGTCACGCGCGGCATCCAGAAAGAGAACGCTTCACGCAACGAGCTCGCGGACCGCACCCACTTCCACAGGAACGACTCCTATACCGGTGGCTTGGATGTCGACGCTTCGAACGGCGTGAGATACGATCTGCTCGGCGAGATCGCGCAGGCTGCGACCATCACGCGTCGTTGTGCGGCACGCATCCTCAAGAGCATTCGGCCGGACCGGTTCCTCATGTTCAGGGACAATCCAGAGCAGTTCATCGCGAGGGTCGGCCGTCTGATTGTTCAGGAGAAGGCGAACATGGTCGTTGACCATATCTGCTACGACCGGATCGAAGGCGGATACGATTCGAGCATCTTCACCAAGGGCGGCAACAATCGTGATGAGGCCGAAGGCTATCAGGCGTCCAAGTGCGTGCAGGACTGGGTGTTCCCCGATGGCAGGATCGAAAGCGATTTCGCCAAGGACCTCGATAACGCGGCGGAAGTCGCGGTGTATGCGAAACTGCCGCGTGGATTCCAGATTCCGACCCCGGTCGGCAACTACGCCCCTGACTGGGCCGTGGCCTTCCGCGACGACAGCGGTCTCAAGCACCTGTTCTTCGTCGCCGAAACCAAGGGCAGCCTGGAATCGTTCGACCTGCGTGGAATCGAGAACAGCAAGATAGCCTGCGCGAAACGACTGTTCAACCAACTCGATCTCGCAGATGGAACCCGTTACGAGCAGGCCACCACCTATCAGACCCTACTCGACGAGGTGAAGGCACTGCAATGACAACCAGAAAGAGAAAGAATAAAATTATGGAAAAATCAAAGAGATCGAAGTATCTGGACGAATTTATGGAGCTGGGGAAAAACTTGAAATATTTGCACTCAATAGCCACAATAACCAAACTGTATCATGGTGTACCATCTACGGGAAAAATGGGTCCGGCAAAACTACATTATCAAAGGCCTTGTGGAACTATTCTCATCCCGATGATGAGTCTCTCGAAACCGATTCACCGCAAACTTCTTTTAATCTTGAGAGCAATATTTCGCCAGAGAATTGTTATGTATTCAATGAAGACTTTATTAATAGAAGAGTTCGATTTAATCAAGACAATTTAGGTGCCATTGTTTCACTTGGTTCACAAGGTGATGCTCAAGATAAAATCAAGGAAAACGAAGATGCGCTTGAAGCAAAACAAAAAGAAATTGACACATTGAAATGGACTATTGATGGCAGTAAAAGCGAGAACCGCAAACAAGATAATAGCAGTCCATTAACTAAGCAAAGTGAAGAAGCAAAAAATAATTTACTCAGTGCATTCAAAGGCGATGATCGCTGGGCTGGTTATATTAAGAGGATACGCGGCAACAAACAAAATGCAAGTGTCAGCTTGCCAAACATTCAAAGAATGTATTCTGAAAGTACTTTAAATAGTATTCCTGATTTTGAAGAATTTCGTTCACGTTTGGAAGCTTTTGAGCGTACTGGTACTTTAAAAAAAGTAATTAACATTGATAAATCTTTCTTGATACACTATGAGCGCATAGTGGACTCAATTTTCACTGTTCTCACCACGACACCTGCAAGTACAGGTGATACAAATTTGTCTTCCATCATTAATCTACTCAAAGAAGCGAAAAGCGACGAGACAAAAGAACTCTTTAGAAGCAATAAAGAACATTGTCCGTTATGTCTACAAGCAATCGATCAGAATTGGAAGAAAAAGGTACTTGAAGCAATCGATCTACTTGATTCATCACAAGAATCAGAACAAATTATTCAGCAAACAGAACAAATCAACTCATATATATCTAATTACAAAACAAAAGTTTACATCATTCTGGAACATGAAATCCTAAAAAACTCAGATGATACGATAATCAACATCAGACGTGATATCGAAACTTTTGACAATATGCTTGATACCTTTCAACAAGCATTGGAAAAGAAAATGAAATCACCCTCATCGCTCATTAACCTCAAACAAAATATACAAACTAAAGAAAATATTATACAAGAATTTAAAAAAATTGAAAATAATCTCGATTTATTGAACAACAAGATTAATAACCGAAATAAGCAAATTGATAAACACGCCCAAGAAGCGTCTTTACTTGAACAAATGATAAATACAATTAGTCTATCTGAAAATAAGAATTTATATTATTCTTACAATAAAGTAATTGCAAACTATAACAAGAAGAAAGAGGAACTTGAGCAAAGGAAAAATGAACTTAATGATATTCAAAAAAAACTAAACGAAGCAAAGGATGAACTTCGCAGAACCAATATTCAAATGGACCATCTGAACTCTGCACTTTCACTTATTTTTCTTAGTCCCAATAGACTTTCCTTGGAAGGAACGCCCAATGGAGAATATGGGATTTATGTAAGAGGAAAGCGAGTATCTCTATCCAATCTATCCGCAGGAGAGAAGAATGCAATAGCTCTTTCATATTTCTTTTCAATGCCATATGAAAATAGATCTGAAGAGTATTTTTCTAAAAACGACTCTCTGTTCGTTCTTGATGATCCAGTCAGCTCTTTAGATAGAAATAATGAAATTGGAATTTATTCATTAATTGAGCATGAGATATCAGAAATCAAAAAACTCACAAATACTAATAACAATTTTGTGCAAGTTATAGCTTTAACACATAGTCTTCCTGTATACTATGCACTCAAAAAAATTGCTGACGATGTCTTCAAAAAGAAAAAAGGCAAACCGCCGGAGACTACCTGTAAAATGCTAAGTAAAGGTAAGCTCACTGAAACAAAAGTAATTGATTACAACTATAGAAGTCTTATACGAGACATATATGATTTCGCCAAATCAAATCTTACTGATATTTCGAATAGCCCGGCATCTTATTATGGAACAGCTAATAAGTTAAGACGTGTACTTGAAGAATATTCCTACTTCAACTTTGATATCGGAGGAACAGGTCTACCCAAAAACCAATTAGTAAACGAATACCTTGAAACATGCGTACAGTCACATAAAGTACACAGTGAAACTAGAGATAAAATTACTCGTGCTCTAGTTCCTCTTTGGATGAATTCAGAGAGCCACGGTGAAGAAAAAGTAAAGTCCGGATCAATCGACCACAATATTCAACTTCTAGATCCAGAAGAAACTCAAAAGTGCGCTCGCCTAATGCTGCTCCTACTAGATTTGCTGCACCCAACAGGACTTCCAGGTTTAATAAACAGTCAAATCCCTGAGAAAGACCAGAAAGACATTAATCAACATCTTTCGAAGTGGGACAGTGAATTTGCTGAACTATAGATAGACAGAAACATCTCTCTTATTTTCAACAAATATTGACCAATAAGGTCTGTTACCGAGAAAAATCCATATATTTTCACCCGATAACAGACCTTACATATTGCATCAAATCCTCTCCGAGGGAATAAACAGCGGTATGAGTAAGTGATAAAGTTATTATGAATAGAATCATTTATCACTATCAGCCCATCATTTTTTCAGTCGTCAATCTCGATCGCATGAATCGTGACTTCCGTGTCAGCATCTGCGGTATTGGCTTTCTTGAATTCCGGGCGAAGTTCCATGCCGGTCTCATCGAACTCACCGTTCAGATTGCGCACCAGCACATCGGCCAATCGGCCACCCATGGGTTTGAACGTCGCATAGGTTATCGCCCCGGAAATGGCACCGCCAACAACGGGCACAACCTTGGCAACGGCCTTGCCAACCGACTCCTTCACCACCCGTTTGCCAACCATCGCGCCGATTTTCTTGAGCAATGGATACCAAGTCGTTTTCGTCAAAGCCTGTTGCGTGATCTTCTTGCCCATGTTTTTGCCGACTTCCCTGGCAAGCTTTCCTACCAACATCGCCGAACCTGACGCGCCGAGCATCACACCCAAATACGCAAGGACTCGGACTTTGGCACCTTCATTCAGTTCCGACTCGTCGGTGAACAAATCATCCTCTCCGAAGAGATAGGCGATTTTCTGCGCCAGATTGATCGCGAAACCAAAGTATTGGGCCACATCGGCACCTCCAGCGGCAACGGCGGCAGGCCCGCCGGGGATTCCTGCCACAAAAGCGGCAAGAGTGGTCTGATTCGTCGATTTCTTAATCAGCCCATCCGCTTTTCTTCGCAACGACTCCGCCGTATACACATGCTGCGGGCCATGCTCCAGAATCTCATCAAGATATTCCGAACCGGCGAATTGCTGCCGCAGAAACGCTTCCCTATCAACCCTGATAACCGGAAGCTTTGCAACGCTTCCGATCATATTTATCGCCACATCATAAAGCTCTTCGTCGGTTTTCTTAGCCATGTTCTCTCCATTCTGATAAGACGCATTGCGCTTAACGCCCATGGTATCTGCTCCTTTATTTGTTCGATGGATATAACATGCGGGCGATCCGCATTCACCATGAGCCATGTTTCCTTCGCGAGCGCGAGGGGCTTTCAACAGATAGAGCCTGCATTAAAAGCAGCAGCCTGTTAAAGCAGATTCGAGCACTTTTCTCGCGCATTTTCACGCACTTGCACGCACGCAGATTCCAATCACACACTTCACGCTCATGCGGGATGGGTTCAACGTAATCGCCAAGGAAATCAACGATGCTCCATGAAGCTCCTTGGCAGCAAGACGCCCAACAAGGTATGGAACCGGGGAATAAGCAAGATGCAATCGCGTCGTCAGAAACCGAATCGCGTCGTAATCCCGTCATAATCGCGTCGTAATCGGGTAGCGCGAAAACCATAACCGTAATGAAAAAGATTCTTCCAACACCATGAGCCGGCAGACACCACACTGCTAAGGCATGTTTCAAGTTACAATTAACCCTTATAACTTCAGCGAATAAGGATGCAATGAAAACACTGGATGAACTTATGCAGCATCTATGCGATAACGGCATCGCATGCTCTGGTGAATTGCAAAAAAGAGAATTGAAAAACCTGGGGTATTATCACGGCTATAAGGGGTGCCGATTCGCTGGCATTGCAAAGAATCGTCTTCACTTGCAGTCCTTCGAGCAAATTTCATCATTGAATTCTTTTGATATGGCGTTGAAATCTTTAATTTACCCTCGGATCATCGCCGTGGAAACCACTTTGAAGAATTACACATTGGAAGAAGTTCTTCAAGGTGCAGAGTCACCATTTCTGGCTCTTGTGTTGTTTTCGTGGGTGTCGTCTCATCGTTGAGCCGTTGATTATGAGGGTGTGAGGGGCGTTTCCTGTAGGTTTGTTTTTCGACCAAGAAAAAGAACCACAGAAAACGCCTTATGAAGAACATATTCAAACGTTTGCTCAACGTCAAGGGCATGGTCGTCGAGGACGTGTCCATCGTCGATTCCCCACTGCGCGACGCTCCGGTCCTAGTGGCGCGCGTCAGGTGCAGGAAGGCCGCGTTGCGTTGCTCGCGCTGCGGGCGCAAATATGCCCGAAATACGACGACGGGGGCGGCGAAAGGCGTTGGCGGCACCAGGACTTCGGCTGCTATCGGGTCGAGCTCGTGGGTCCGGCTCCGCGTGTGGAATGCCGTGTGCATGGCGTGGTGGTGTCGCGGGTTCCGTGGGCGGAGCCGGGCAGCCGGTTCACGCGCGACTTCGAGCTGGAATGCACGTGGCTGATGACGGTCGCCAACAGGAAGACCGTGAGCGGTTTCCTGCATGTCGCGTGGAGGACCGCGGGCGACATCGCCGGACGGGTCGCCGGCCGGCCGGAATCCGGCATGCCATGCATGTTCGACGGGCTCACGGCGATCGGCGTGGACGAGACCAGCCACAGGAAAGGCCACACGTACATCACCGTCGTCGTCGACCACGAACGCAAGCGGGTGATTTGGGCGCACGACGGATACGGCAAACAGGTCCTCGACCTGTTCTTCGAAGAATTGACGCCGGAGCAGCGCGCCTCCATCAGGATCGTCACCGGCGACGGCGCCAGGTGGATCGACTCGTCCGTCGCCGGATACTGCCCGAACGCGGAGCGCGTGCCCGACTCATTCCACATCGTCTCCTGGATGACCGACTGCCTGGACCGGGTCAGGAAACGGTTGCGGAACCAGGCCAGGCGAGCGAAGGACAAGACGGCCGCGGAGGCGATGAAGGGCCTGAAATACGCCGTGCTCAGAAACCCCGGCGACTTGACCGAGCGCCAATCCACGGCCCTCGCCACGCTCGCCGGCGTGGATCCCAAGGGGCCAGCTCTACCGCTCCTGGCAGCTCAAGGAACTCCTGCGCACGCTCCTGCACCAGCCCGCCGGCCAAGCCGAGGGGGAACTCAAACGATGGATCAACTGGGCCAGCCACTCGCGCATCCCCGAGATCGTCGAACTATGCAGGAAGATCCGCAGGCGCCGGGACGACATCCTCAGAACCATCCGACCCGGCCACTCCAACGCGCGACTGGAGGCGTTCAACAACAGGATCAAGGTCACCATACGCATGGCCTACGGCTTCCACCACGTCGACAACCTCATCGCCATGATCAAACTCAAATGCTCCGGCCTACCCATCCGATCGCCGGTCCCCGTCCTCTAAACCCACGAAAACAGCAGAAGCCTCATTTTTTCATCGCCTCGACTTGTTCTTCCACAGACATGGATGCCGTGTGAGAGGCGGGAGCAGCGGCTTCCGGTGCCGGAGTAGGCGCCGGCGCTTGAACCGGGGCGGCGGTCATAGGATTGATGGCTTGCGCCATATTCATGCCCAGTAACATGCCGCCATCGCCAAAGCCGTTGTCTTGGATGCCTTGCGCAATGCGCTGCTGGGCAGCCATATTGCCATCTTGCTGGGAAACGCCCTCGTATGCGGCAACATTCATCCTATTCGAGGCGAACTGCTGCACGAGTTGACGTGATTGCTCGGTGAGCTCGATGCTTTCGATGCCCACGCTGAACACTTCAAAGCCAAAACGATCATTCCACGTACCTACATTCGCCCGATCGCCACGCACGCATGCTGCGATGTCATTCGCCTTGCCGAGCAATTGCGAAATACGATATTCATTGGACAACGAATTGATGGCCACAATAAACGACTGTACGAATTCAGACAGAATCTGCCTACGTGGCCCTTCATCATCGAATGAATACGACACGGTAGTGGCGGGCACAAAGTTACGTACGAATCGAACTGGATCAGTGACCTTTAGCGACATGGATTCGCGTGCGCGAATTTCCAAATCGACGCCATAGAACCGGTCCGCCCTCGGATACCGGAGCCCAAAGGAATTCACCGAACAGGGACTTGTCCTCTAAGAAACCGTCTAACACACCGTTGCCAATCCACGATGCTCGCGATCCCGTGCCTGGCCATGGCCTCCGTCTTGGTCATGCCGTTCTCGACGTGGTCGCGCGCCGCGGCGACCTTCGTCTCCCAATCATAGCGTCTGCCGCCGCCTCGCCGTTGGATCTGTACAGCCTGATCCAGTTTCTCGCGGTATACGCCAGCATGGCAAGCCGTCTGGCGAGCGCGTCCCTGCCGGCTCCGGCCTTGATGAGTGCCAGCGCCTCGCGCCGGAACCCGTCGTCGTAACGCCTCCTTCGATCCTCACGCATACGAAAGAACCGCACCTCCGATCATCGAATCTGAATTTCTTCAGTCCAACAATCGGGGTGCGGTTCAGGTTGCGACGTTGTGCACTTTTATGCTGTCCATATAGTGCGATCACTGCGGAATCTTTGGAACTGGAATCTTCGAACTCGAAATTCCCGGAATCAATCGGCGGTGATCAGCTCGCTCGAATCCATGTCGAAGTCGGACATGGCAAACGAGCGGATCGCCGGATCCTCATACGTGTTCATGTAATACGTGTTGGTTTTCCCGGAATAGCCACTGGTGAACAGCGTGCGCTCGAACTGGCCGTTGCCCATCTTGGACATGCCGTCAACCATTTGCACGGAAACCAGCGTGTGGAACAGACGAGACACATTAGCAGCCTCGTTGTTCTGCTGCGGATAGTGCGTGTTGGTGTAGGCGACGCGTACGAAACGCGACGGCGAACTCACGTCACCGGGAATGCCGTGCATGCTCACGCCGGCACCCCATGCGCTCAGTTCCGCCTTGCCCCAAGTGGTCGGCTCCGCCATTTCGTTGCTCACACACATGTAGTTGCGCAGGTTTTCCATATGAAAGTCGAAGGTCGGCTGGTTGGTAAGCACGTCCACATCGTCATGATGAACGTGCATGCCGTCAGCCATCTGCTCGACGACGATGCTGCGGGTGCCGTCACCAATGAACCAGTGCAGCAGGGATTCCTGCTGGCCGGGCACGACCTGCGAAACGAGCGTCACGTTCTTCAACGCCTCTTCGACTTCGTCGACAGTATCGAAATTGCGCGTTACCCACAGCGGGAATTCGAAAGTGGCGACGTTTTCGGTTCCTTCGACCGGCTCGTGCGCAAAGGAGGCGTATCCGGGGAAGTTCAGTCCGGCAATGGCCAGACCATGCTCGTTGGCGCAGTCGAAATACATGGGGCGGTCGACCATGACCACGCCCACGCCGATCACCGCATTCGGTTCGCTTTTACCTTCGGCCCCATACACATAGTCGTACTGGTAGCCTCGCGGAGTGACCAGAATGGTCTCGCCGTAGGAGAAGCTCCAGTCGAGATTACGGCCGAAATACATGTTTCCCTCATCATCGGAGAAACGAACACCAGTGCACATATGGACTCCCTTCCATGATTTGCCGTGATTTTCTTGCTTGCGTGTTCATGGTAAGCGTCACTTGCTGGGAAAATCTTAAGTTTTGCCCGCGGAAGAATCTGCTTTGGCTACCTCATCCATAGTATCGTCCTCCTCAATCATGTTTTTCGTGTAAGATGTGCCTGCCGCAATATCCGTCACACATGTACTCCCGCAGGAACATGTCGAGCGCCTTCGCATGATCAGCCGCACAGCCTCTGCCCCTCGGCCAGCATGTCTCCCAGCTTGTAGCAGCCCTCCGCGATCCCCGCTTCGGCCGCATGACGAAAGCACTCGTATGCCAAAACGTCCGTATCCGGTTTGGGTGGAACTTCGCCGAAATTGTTGTAATACGAGCGGAAGTACCTACCCTCGCAGCGGTCGTACGCGTACACGTACCCCAAGCACAGCCATCCGATCGCATTGCCGCGGCCGGCCGCGTGCCGGTAAAGGATCTCGGCGGCTCTGAAACAGTCGACCCGCTTCTGCCGTTCCGATGCGGCGGTATAGTGCATGCCCTCCTCGTAGTACATGCCGCCGAGGCCCAGAGCAATCGACCCGTCCGGATCGCTGATGTCGGCCGTGGTGCATTCGTCGTCCTCATCGAAGGTATCGTCGTAGTACGGCACGCCCGCTTCCGCCTCGTTCGCATGACCGATGCCGACCGGGCTGATTCGCACAATTTGCGCTTCCGACAAGCGCGACACGCCCGGATTGCTCAGCACAATCGTCAGGGGATCGCTGAAGTACAACGGTGCACTTTGACATTCGTGCAGCGCAATCCGGGCGTGTCGTGCGACAAGTGTGGCCGATTCCCGGGCCGCATGCGCGTCATACGGGAAATTCGCGTCAATCCCGCAATTGCGGGTCTGCGAAGCGTCGATTCTCCAGAACCGGCAGCGTGCGTCGCGCGGATTCGAGAACTTCTCGGCGCAGCCGGGCAATCAGCATTCCGGCCTGTCCGCCCGTCTCGCCCTGACCGCATAGCCCACACTGTCCGTCACCTGCCTGCGCGATGACCTCGCCCAGCGGGTCAATGACACGGCTGCAGCCGATGTTGCGCGCTCACCTCGCTGCATGCCAGTACGTAGCACGTGTTTTCCAGCGCACGCGCGGCGGTCATCAGCTTCCAATGTCGCTCCTTCAAACGCCCGCGCACCCATGCCGCACTGACGATGATCACATCGGCGCCGCGCACGGCCAGCGACCGCGCGACTTCGGGAAATCTCACGTCATAGCAGGTCATGACGCCGACATGCCAGCCGTCGATCTCGACGATTGGCGGCAGCTCGATACCGGGGCGAACCGTATCGGACTCCCGCGCGGCGAATGCATCATAGAGATGCAGCTTCCGATAGGTCGCGATAAGAGCCCCGTCACGGATGACGACGAAAACGTTGGAGACCCGGGAATCCGTTGCGCAAGACGCCGGCTTGTCCGGCACCGCATCAGCCGCGCCGGACACAGCATGAACCGTGCCCATCAGCGCAATATGACGCTCTTCGCTGATCCGTCTCAGGCCGGTGACAAACGGCCCGTCCAGTGGTTGCGCGTGTGCGGCCGCGAACATGCCATCATCGCCGTCATGCGCGATCAGCCCTTCCGGAAGCACCAGCAAGCGGGCACCGGCATCCGCGGCCTGCCAGGCATATCCGTCGATAATGTCAAGATTCCATTCCGGCTCCCGGCGAACCGTGAACTGAGCTACGGCGACCTTCAGCTCTTGCGTGCCATTCATGGCTACCGTTATATCAGATGCGCGGGCATGGTTCCTCATGAATCCCGCCAGCGACCGATACGCCTCGGTCTCACACCGCGAACGCCGACCAGCGCCCGTGCGTGTGTTGCACCTCGATCGGCATGCCGAACAGCTCCGACAGTCGCTCGTCGGTCAGGCCGGCCTTCAGTGGACCGGTGTAGACGATGGTGCCGGCGGACGGGTTGCCCATCGCGTCAATGCCGTCGTTGGTGGCGTCCTCGGCGGAGACCGGCTTGCGCCCCATGATGGCGATGTGGTCGAAGCCCGCGGGAATCTCCTCAAGTCGATGGGTGACCAGCACCACGGCACGCCGCGAATCCTCTTCGCCGATACGGCTCAGGGTGCGCATCACCTGCTCGCGGCCGCCCAGGTCAAGGCCAGTGGTCGGCTCATCCATGATGAGCAGTTCGGGGTCGCCCATCAACGCGCGGGCGATGAGCACGCGGGTGCGCTCGCCCTCGGAGAGCCGCCACATCTCCTTGCCTTCGAGATAGGAGACGCGGAAGTCGCGCAGCAGCTGTCGCGCCCGCGCATACTCCTCGTCAGTATAGGTGTCGCGCCACCGTCCGGTCACGGCGCTCAGGCCCGTGACGACGGCGTCCAGCGGATCCTCGAATTCGGGAAACTGCCGGCCGAGGTCGGCCGAAGCCAGACCGATGCGCGTGCGCAGTTTGAATACGTCGTATTTGCCGAGCTGATGGCCGAGGATGAATACGCGACCGTCCGAGGGGAACGTGCGCGTGGCGAGCATGCCGACCGCGGTGGATTTGCCGATGCCGTTCGGCCCGAACAGCACCCATCGCTCCCCCGCGTGGATGATGAGGTTCACGTCTGTGATGATGACGCGCCGGTTGCGGCGGAATTCGACGTTGTCGAGTTTGAGGACTTCGTTGTCGGCGGTGTCGGTCGTGGGCATGTTGTGGTTCCTTGTCGTGGGGAGGTTTGCCGGCAGTGCGGGTTTGGAATGGTTGCGGTAATTCGCGAAGCCGTGCCATCCGGTCATGCCGCGCATTACGGCCCCGCAGGCGGGGGCATCATTCCTTGCCCCCGCCTGCGTCGGATCGCCGTTACTTGTTCTGCTCGTCGAGGACGGACTGGTAGACGGCCACGGTCTTGTCGGCGATGGACTCCCAGCTGAAATGGTCGCGGGCGCGCTCGTAGCCTGCCTGGCCCATCTTCTTGGCGAGTTCGGGGTCGGCCATGATCTTGTCGATGGCGGCGGCCATGTCGTGCACGAACTTGTCGGGATCGGTGGGCGTGCCGGTACCGTCGCGCAGCTGGTCGATCGGCACCAGATAGCCGGTCTCGCCGTCGACGACGACCTCGGGAATGCCGCCGGTGGCGGAGGCGACTACGGGCAGGCCACAGGCCATGGCTTCCAGATTCACGATGCCCAGCGGCTCATAGATGCTCGGGCAGATGAACGCGTCACAGCCATGCTCCAGCGCGTTGAGCTCCGGACGAGGCAACATCTCCTCGATCCAGATGATGTTGCCGCGTTCCTCGTCGAGCTTGGCGAACGCGGTCTTGACCTCCTCGGCGATCTCCGGGGTGTCCGGGGCGCCGGCGCACAGCACCACCTGAATGTCCTTGGAGATCAGGTGCAGCGCCTTGAGCAGGTATGGCAGGCCCTTCTGACGGGTGATGCGGCCGACGAACAGCAGCGTAGGCTTGCTGCGGTCGATGTGGTAACGGTCGAACACGGCCCAGCCCGGGTCGTCGTCGGCCGGCGTGGCGAAGTCGCTCATGGTGATGCCGTTATGCACCACGACGACCTTGTCGGGGTCGAGGTTCGGGTACGCGGCGAGGATGTCCTCGCGCATGCCGCCGGAGACGGCGATGACGCGGTCGGCATGCTCGTAGGCGTCCTTTTCGGCCCAGGAGCTCAGATTATAACCGCCGCCGAGCTGCTCGCGCTTCCACGGGCGGAACGGCTCCAGCGAATGTGCGGTGATGACCAGCGGCGTACCGTGCAGCATCTTGGCGAGGTATCCGGCCAGGCACGCATACCAGGTGTGCGCGTGGGCGATGTCGGCGTCGACGTCGTTGGCTATCTGCAGATCAACGCCGAAGGTCTTCAGCGCCGGATTCGCGTCGGCCAGCTCAGAGGGCGTTCCGTAGCCCACGACCTTCAGGCTGCCCTTCGCCGAGCCATCTCCGGGGATGGCGGGTGCATCGGCTTCGGTGCGCGGTCCGTCGAACGCACGGACGGTCACGTCGACCCGCTCGGCCAGCACCTTCGAGAGCTCTTCCGCGTGCACGCCTGCGCCACCATAGACATACGGCGGGTATTCGCGGGTGAGGATATCAACTTTCACGATTAAGGCCTCCTTCGTCGGTAACCTTGTTTGCGGCTACTGCCATATATAACTTTAGGGCATTGCACGTCGAAAAAATGCACAATGCCCATGTTCGTGTTGGCGAAAAATCACGCCATAATACCGAGTAACTACCGGATACCAGACTCTCACACCGCGGTGCCGTTGGCGTCCAGGTTCGGGTTGTTGCGGTAGTTGCCGGCCGTGAAGAACAGGCTGAGCACGCCGACGACGAACACGACGGACACGGTCAGGATCAGCCACAGCGGATGCGTGGGCAGCCACATCACCACGAAGAACGCGATGACCGACAGCGCGATCAGCGTCCAGCTGCCGACACGGAACCACTGCCGCACGGAGTGCGGTGCCTTGAACGCCTTGGGATCCTGATAGTTCGGGTTGGCCTCGAACACCGACTCCACTTCCTCATCGACCTCGGTGCGAGCGCTGGGCTTCCACACGCCGCTGTCATCCACGCCCTCCTGAATACGGCGGGACTTCTCCTGAAGCGCGTACTCGTCGAGCATGCCGGATCGGGCACGGCCACGGGTCTGGTCGTACTGCGACGGGACTCCCCGACGCTGATCTTTTGCTGCTTTGCGGCGTTCGGCACGGTTAGGCATCGTTACTTCTCCTGCTCGTTTGTGGATAACACTCCTATGTACTGTACTCCAAGCCGTGCCGTAGCGGCGGTTCGACTCGCACGACGAGACAGATCCGCAATCGTTGGCAATCACGACGTCCGAGCCGTGGCCGCGACACGTACCACCCCGCACATAGCCGGCCTCCTTCTGCGGCTCACCCACACATGAGCGGGCCATTCCTCCGGCGAAAACCCACCGGCACACAACAGGACGGGACTTTCGCCAGAAGTAGGGAACGCCCGATATGCGACTGGGGGCCGGAAGTCCCTTGAAGAGACTTCCTGCCCCCAGTAGATGTCGGTACGGCGAACCGCCGGACTATCGAATCATCGCGGCAGCATCATCGGACGCTGGGATGCGGTGATCGGCGCGGGCAGCTCGGTGACGCCGGTAAGGTACTCATCGACGGCGGCCGCGCAGGAGCGGCCCTCCGAAATGGCCCACACGACCAGGCTCTGGCCGCGGCCCGCGTCGCCGGCAACGAACACGCCATCCTGAGAGGTGGCGAACTTGTCGTTGCGGGCCACGTTACCGCGCTTGTCCAATTCGACAGGCAGCTGGTCGAGCAGCGTGGAGGTGTCCGGGTGCAGGAAGCCGACCGAGATGAGCACCAGATCTGCGGGCAGCACGCGTTCGGTACCGGGCTGGCGGGTGAACGGACCGTTCTCCCCCGGTGCCACATCCACGACCTTCAGACCGGTGACGTGGCCGTTCTCGTCGGCCACGAATCCTTCGGACGCGGTGGAATCCTCAATGTGCACACGGGCCTGTTCCTCGTCGGAGCCGACGAAGTTGACAGAATCGGTGCTGTACACGTAAGTGCCGCCCTCCTCCATCGAGGAGGTCTTCTGGTAGAGACGCGCGAACGTCGGCCACGGCTGGTTGTCCGGGCGCTCGTCCGGCTCCTTCGGCATGATCTGCAGCACGGTCACGTCCTTCGCGCCTTGACGGATGGAGGTGCCGAGGCAGTCGGAACCGGTGTCGCCACCACCGATGATGATGACGTGCTTGTCCTTGGCGGTGATGTCGTGCACGGGCTTTACGCCGTACACGCGTCGGGTCGCGTCGGGCAGGAACTCCATCGCGAAGTGAATGCCCTTGAGCTCGCGGCCGGGAATCTTCATGTCACGCGGCACAGTGGAGCCGATAGCGACGACCACGGCGTCATAGCGGTCGCGCAAATCGTCCCAGCTGATGTCCTTGCCGATCTCCACGCCCGTGCGGAAGCGGGTGCCTTCGGCCTCCATCTGCTTGATACGACGGTCGATCAGTCGCTTGTCGAGCTTGAAGTTCGGGATGCCGTAGCGCATCAGACCGCCGATGGCGTCATCGCGCTCATAGACGACGACCGTGTGGCCGGCTCGGGTGAGCTGCTGGGCGCATGCCAGACCGGCGGGGCCGGATCCGACGACCGCCACGGTCTGGTCGGTCAGACGCTGCGGAGGCATGGGCTTGACGATATCCAGACCCCATGCCTGGTCGATGATCGTCTGCTCGTCGAGCTTGATCATCGTCGGCGGCTGGTGGATGCCGAGCACGCACGCCTTCTCGCACAGTGCCGGGCAGATGCGTCCGGTCACTTCGGGGAAGTTGTTGGTGGTGGACAGACGATTGTAGGCGTCCTCCCACTTCTCCTGACGAACCAGATCGTTGAACTCGGGGATGATGTTGCCGAGCGGGCATCCGGTCATGCAGAAAGGAGTGCCGCAATCCATGCAGCGGGCGGCCTGTTCGGTGGTCCACGGCTGCAAGCCGGACTCAGCATGGACGTCAAGCCAGTCCTTGATGCGCTCCTCGACGGGGCGTTCCGCCAGTTCGCGACGGGTACGGACCTTCAGGAATCCTCTGGGATCTCCCATGTCAGTGCGCTCCTTCCATCACCTGCTCGTACACCTGTTCCCAGGCGCCGGGCGTGTTGAAATCGATATTGTCTTCCTCGGCCTTCGCCATGGCGGCGGTCAGGCCAGATAGTGTTCCGGCACCACGTGCGTGAACCGGGCGACGGTGTGCTTCCAATCCTTGAGGAGTCCGGCAGCGAATGCGGAACCGGTCTCTTCGGCGTGACGCTTCACCAGATCGTGGGCCAGTGCCTGTGCTTCGTCGTCCAGCGGTAGGAACAGCAGCGAGCCGTCCTTCGCCGCGGTCGGATTGACCTGGTTCATGTCCAGATCGAGCACGTACACGTTGCCGCCGGAGAAGCCGGCGCCGAAGTTGCGGCCCATGGAGCCGAGCACCACGACGGTGCCTCCGGTCATGTACTCGCAACCGTGGTCGCCCACGCCCTCGACCACGAACGTGGCGCCGGAGTTGCGCACGCCGAAACGCTCGCCTGCACGGCCGGCCACGAACAGCTCTCCGGAGGTCGCGCCGAAACCGGTCACGTTGCCCGCGATGACGTTCTCGTGCGGGTCGAAGGTGACACCGTCCTCGGGGCGTACGATCAGGCGTCCGCCCGACAGGCCCTTGCCGGCGTAGTCGTTGACCTCGCCGTAGACGCGGATGGTCTCGCCACGCGGGATGAACGCGCCGATCGACTGGCCGCCGGCACCGTGGAACGTCATGTCGATGGTGTCGTCCGGCAGTCCTTCGGCACCGTAGCGGCAGGTGATCTCGTAGCCGACCATCGTGCCGAGCGTACGGTTGACGTTGCGGATCGGCATCTCGATGCGTACCGGCTCCTTGCGCTCCAGCGCGGGTTCGGCCATCTCGATGAGCTTGTTGTCGAGCGCCTTCTCCAGTTCGTGGTCCTGCTCGATGGTCTGGTGCAGAATCGTTCCGGGAACCGGGCCGGGCTGCATGAGCACGTTGCTCAGGTCGATGCCGTCGGACTTCCATCGCTTGATCGCCTCGTTCTGGTCCAGGCATTCGACATGGCCGACGGCCTCCTCCAGCGTACGGAAACCGAGCTCGGCAAGCAGTTCGCGCACTTCCTCGGCGATGTACATGAAGAAGTTGATGACCGCTTCCGGCTTGCCCTTGAACCGGGCGCGCAGCTCGGGATCCTGGGTGGCGATGCCCTGCGGGCAGGTGTTCTTCTGGCACGCGCGCATCATGACGCAGCCCTCGACCATAAGCGCCGTGGTGGCGAAGCCGAATTCCTCGGCACCGAGCAGCGCGGCGATGACCACGTCGCGGCCGGTCTTGAGCTCGCCGTCGCACTGAACGACGATGCGGGAGCGCAGACCGTTCAGAATCAGCGTCTGCTGGGTTTCGGACAGGCCGATCTCCCACGGGGTGCCCGCGTGGCGAATCGCGTTGAGCGGTGCCGCACCGGTGCCGCCGTCATAGCCGGAGATCAGCACCACGTCGGCATGGCACTTGGCCACACCGGCCGCGATGGTGCCGACGCCGAACTCCGAGACGAGCTTGACGTGGATGCGCGCCTTCGGGTTAGCCATCTTCGCATCGTTGATCAGCTGCTTGAGATCCTCGATGGAGTAGATGTCGTGGTGAGGCGGCGGGGAGATGAGCTCCACGCCGGGGGTCGCGTGACGGACCTTGGCGATCCACGGCGGGACCTTGGCACCGGGCAGGTGGCCGCCCTCGCCGGGCTTGGCGCCCTGGGCGAGCTTGATCTGCAGGTCGGTGGCGTGCACCAGGTAATCGCTGGTGACGCCGAAGCGGGCGGATGCGATCTGCTTGATGCGGCTGTAACGCAGCGGATCCTCGATGCGGTCGTCGGATTCGCCGCCCTCGCCGGAGTTGGAACGCGCGTCGATCGTGTTCATGGCGATGGCGAGCGTCTCGTGCGCCTCTTGCGAGATGGAGCCGTAGCTCATTGCGCCGGTGGAGAACCGCTTGACGATCTCGGAGGCCGGCTCGACCTCGGAGATGTCGATCGGCTTGCGGTCGTGCTTGAACTTCATGAGTCCGCGCAGCGTCATAATGCGGTTCGACGTGTCGTTGATGTGGTGCGAGTACTTCTTAAACATCTGGTAGTCGCCGCGAGCGGTCGACTGCTGCAGCAGGAAAATCGCCTCGGGGTCGTTCAGATGATCCTCGCCGGTGCGACGCCACTTGTATTCGCCGCCGGTTTCGAGGTTCATGTGCGGGGTGGCAGTCCACTGGTTCGGGTAGGCCACGCGGTGGCGAATCGCCACCTCCTCGGCCAGCTCGTCGAGCCCGATGCCGCCGACCTGCGAGACCGTGCCGGTGAAGTACTTGTCGACGATGTCCTTGCTCAGGCCGACCGCCTCGAACAGCTGCGCTCCGCGGTAGCTCATGATAGTGGAGACGCCCATCTTCGACATGATCTTCAGCACGCCGATGGACAGCGCCTTGGTCAGGTTCTTCACGGCTGTGCGCTCGTCGACCTTCAGGTAGCCGGTGCGGGCCAGATCCTCGACGGATTCGAACGCCAGATACGGGTTGACGCATGCGGCACCGTATGCGATCAGCAGCGCGACATGATGGATCTCGCGCACATCGCCGGCCTCGACGGCCATCGAGATCTGCGTGCGGGTGTGCTTGCGCAGCAGGTGGTGCTGCACGGCGCTGGTGAGCAGCAGTGACGGGATCGGGCCCCACGTGTGGTTGGAATCACGGTCGGACAGCACGATGAAGTTGCTGCCGCCCGCGATGGCCTCGTCGACTTCGGCAAAGATCTCCTCAAGGCGCTCGCCCAGCGCCTTGCCGCCGCCGGCAACCTGATACAGGCCCTTGACGACGAACGGACGGTAGTATCCGCCGAGCACCTTGGCCTTGTCGAGCCGCTTGAGCTGCGCCATCTCATCGGAGTTGATGACGGGCAGCGGGATCAGGATCTTCTTGGCGTGCAGCTCGGAATCCTCCAGCAGGTTCGGCTCGGGGCCAATGGCGGATTCGAGCGAGGTGACGATCTCCTCGCGCTCCCAGTCCAGCGGCGGGTTGGTGACCTGCGCGAACTTCTGGTGGAAGTAGTCGAACAGCATGCGGCTGCGCTTGGAGAGCACCGGCAGCGGGTTGTCGTTGCCCATCGAGCCCAGCGGCTCCTTGCCGGTGTTGGCCATCGGCGTGAGCAGCATCTTGAGGTCTTCCTCGGTGTAGCCGAACGCGCGCTGACGACGCTGCACGGACTGGCCGGAATGGCTCACGTGCTCGCGCTGCGGCAGGTCGCTCATCTCCACGGAGTTGCCTTCGACCCACTTACGGTACGGGTGCTGCGAGGCAAGGTTCCTCTTGATCTCCTCGTCGGGGATGATGCGGCCTTCGTCGGTGTCGACAAGGAACATCTTTCCGGGCTCTAGACGGCCCTTGGAGACGATATGCCTGTCGTCGATCTCCGGCAGCACGCCGGCTTCGGAGGCGAGCACAAGGTAGCCGTCATCGGTGAGCTGCCAGCGGCCGGGGCGGAAGCCGTTGCGGTCGAGCAGGGCGCCCACCTGCGTGCCGTCGGTGAAGATGATGTCGGCCGGGCCGTCCCACGGTTCGATCAGTGTGTTGTTGTACTCGTAGAACGCGCGCACGTCGGGGTCGAGCTGGTCGTTGTTCTCCCATGCCGGCGGCAGCATCATCGAGATGGCGTGCGGCAGGGAGCGGCCGGCGAGGTGCAGCAGTTCGAGGCATTCGTCGAACGTGCCGGAATCCGAATAGCCGGGCGTGGTGATCGGCAGCAACGGCTCGAACTCGCCGAGCAGTTCGGAGCTCAGGCGGCCTTCGCGGGCCGACAGCCAGTTGCGGTTGCCCTGGATCGTGTTGATCTCGCCGTTGTGGGCGAGCAGGCGGAACGGCTGCGCGAGCGGCCAGCTCGGGAACGTGTTCGTGGAGAAGCGCGAGTGCACAATCGCGATCTTCGCCTTCATGCGCGAATCCGACAGGTCGGGGAAGAACGGGGTGAGCTGCATCGTGGTGAGCATGCCCTTGTAGGTGATGGTGCGGGCCGACAGCGACGCGAAGTAGATGCCGACCTCATGCTCGACGCGCTTGCGGATGCGGAAGGTCTTGCGGTCGAGCTCGATGCCCGCCAGCTTGCCTTCGGCGTCGGCGATGACCAGCGTCTTGAAGCTGGGCATCGAGGCGAGCGCCTGCAGGCCGAGCCCGTCCGGGTTGGTCGGCACCACTCGCCAGGCGAGTACTTCCAGACCCTCTTCGCGCACGATGCTCGCGATGGCCTGCTCCTGCTGGCCGGACGTGGCGATGTCGCGGTCGAGGAACGCGATGCCCGCCGCGTAATGGCCGGCCTCGGGCAGTTCGACGCCCGCGGTGGCCCGCATGAACTCGTCGGGCATGCTCATCAGGATGCCCGCACCATCACCGGTGTTCTCCTCGGCGCCCACGGCGCCACGGTGGTTGAGATTGACGAGCACTTCGATGGCGTCGTCGATGATCTTACGTTCCGGCCGCTTGTTGAGTGTGGTGACCATACCTACGCCGCAAGCGTCATGTTCTGAGCTTGGGTCGTACAGACCTTGTGATTTATGTATGCTCAAATCGAGCGGGGCGTGGAAAGTCACCGAAACCACCTTCATATCGTTTTGGCAGGGTCTTGACAACCTGCGGTTCTTTTGTTAGTGCGTAGGAAAGAGTACCGCTCGGTTATGTCAAACACGTTTCGCTGTCCATATACCGAGTCGAGGTGTTTGTCAATACCCAATTTCAATGTTTCTCAAGCGATTCGGAAAATCTGCGGCACCCGTTTCGCATGTCAATGAGATGTCTCTTATGTGAATGGTGTGTTAAGTGTGACGAATATCACTGTCACTGCCGCCGGACCCCTTTGCCCGGCGAAGACGTCACTGCCCGGCGTCGTATGCGCGATCCAGATGCATGAAATCCGGCACCCGGTACCATTTGACCGTGTAACCGGCGCCATGCGCGCAGAACACCGAATCAGGGGTGTTTTCGAGATCGTCTCCCGGATCGTATCCCGCTTGTTCGATGACCTCGGCCGCATTGTGGCATGGCCGGTAGCAGTCGAACACGCACCCCAGATGGCCCGTGCCGTGGGTGTAGACGTTCACGTCCATGGCGTAGTCGCGCATCTCGGATACCGGGCAGACTCCCGCCAGCACGGCGAACTGGCCGTCCATCTCGGGTGGGTCGAACGTGCCCGACATGCGTTGTATGTCGGACATGGCCCGGCCGAGCATGTCCTGCGGGATGTCGAGCCGGAAGCGGTACCACGGTTCGAGCACCCGGCACCAGCCGGGATCGCGGGCGGCCGCGGAGGCGAAGGCGCTGCCGTCCGACGACTCCGATTCGTCCGTCCGGGCTGTTTTGGCATCGGCTGCGGCCGCGTCTTCGGCGACGTCCTCCGCGGCGTCCTCGTCGAACAGGTCGTGCCGGGAGAAGTCTCCCTCGACCAGGGCGGTCATCAGCCCCTGTCGGATGGCCCGGTAGGTGGCTTGGCGGAAATCACCACCCTCCGTATGCTTCTCGTGCGCGCGGCCGGTGAGCAGCGTGAGCTTCATGTCGGTGATGGGGACACCAATGAGCACGCCCAGATGCTCCTTCTCGGCGAAATGCGTCAGGATGAGCCTCTGCCAGTTGCGGGCCAGCACGTCTTCGGAACAGGATGTGGCGAAGGTCAGTCCGCTGCCCGGCTCGCCCGGCTCCAGCAGCACGTGCGCCTCGGCGTAGTGTCGTAGCGGCTCGAAGTGGCCGATGCCCTCCACCGCATGGGCGATCGTCTCCTTGTAGAGGATGGATCCGGGGCCGAAGCCGACGTTCAAGCTGAAACGGTCCCGCATGATCTGCTGGATGATCTCCAATTGAACCGCGCCCATGAGCTGCACATGGATCTCCTGCAGCCTCTCCTGCCATACCACATGCAGCAGAGGGTCCTCATCATCCAGTTCTCGCAGCGCGGTCAGGCAACGGTGAGGATCCTCCCCCTGCGGCAACAGCGTGTAGGTGAGCACCGGCTGCAGCACCGGGGCGTCGGCGTCGCACTGGTCGCCCAGCCCCTGACCGGGGCGGCTGTGCGTCAGGCCGGTGACGGCGCAGACCGAGCCGGCGGGCAGCGCATCGACCGTGGTGAATTTCGCGCCGGAATACAGGCGCACCTGATCGGCCTTCTCGTCGCCGTCAAGCACCATCTTCGCCTTGATCTCTCCCCCGGTGACGCGCAGCCACGTCAGACGGTTGCCATGCTCGTCATGCGACACCTTATATACACGTGCCCCGAAACGAGCACCCGGTTCGATCTCCTTGGTATACCGTTCAAAGCCGGCGAGGAAGCCATCGATGCCCTCCATGGCGAGGGCGGACCCGAAGAACACGGGGAACAGCGAGCGCGCGGATATCATGGCTTTCAGCCGCTCGTCCGCGACGGCGCCGGAGTCCAGGAACTCGTTCATGGCCGATTCGTCGAGCATCGCGATGTCTTCCATCGACCGGGTCGGAGCGCCGTTCTCGAAGTCCACGCAGCCGTCGGAGAACCTGTCACGCAGCTGGGCGAGCAGTGCGGCCCGGTCGGCGCCGGGAGCGTCCATCTTGTTGACGAATATGAAGGTCGGCACGTTGTATCGCCGCAACAGGCGCCACAGCGTCTCGGTATGCCCCTGGATGCCGTCAGCCCCGGACACCACCAGTATGGCGTAATCCAGCACCGCCAGCACGCGCTCGGTCTCGGCGGAGAAATCGACGTGCCCCGGCGTATCGATGAGGGTGATCGTCAGATCGCCGGATCGGATGATGGCGGGCTCGGCGAATATCGTGATGCCTCGCGCCCGCTCCATCGCGTCGGTGTCGAGGAACGCATCGCCGTGATCGACGCGGCCGAGCCTGCGAATCTGCCCCGAACGGTAGAGCAGCGCTTCGGACAGCGTGGTCTTGCCCGCGTCCACATGAGCCAGAATGCCCGCGACGATGTGCTTTTTCATAGCGTCCATCCTATCGGCGGCGAGGACGTGATGGCGGGGAGCCTCGAGCCCCTCTCCGGTTTGCGAATTACGGGTCGAAAAAGCCGTTATCCGCAATTGGGTGTGTGAAATCGCCGTTTCGGAGCCTCAAAACGGCGATTTCGCACGGGGAATCACGGATAACGGCTTTTTCGACCCGTATTGTGATGCCCGCCGACTACTGCCGGTAGCAGCTGAGGAAGTCGGTGAGCTTTTCCGTCGCGTCCTTGAGCACTTCGATGCGCGGCAGGTAGACGATGCGGAAGTGGTCCGGCTCATGCCAGTTGAACCCGCCGCCGCGCGTGATGAGGATGCGCTTGTCATGCAGCAGGTCAAGCGCGAACTGCTCATCATCAGTGATGTTAAACTTCTTCACGTCGAGCTTGGGGAAGATGTAGAACGCGGCCTTCGGCTTGACCGCGGTGACGCCGGGAATCGAGTTCAACGCGTTGTAGATGTATTCGCGCTGCTCGTACAGACGGCCGCCGGGCACGATGTAGTCGTTGACGCTCTGGTGGCCGCCGAGGGCGGTCTGCACGATCGACTGGGCGGGCACGTTCGAGCAGATGCGCATGTTGGTGAGCATGTTGATGCCCTCGACATAGTCCTTCGCGATGGACTTGTTGCCGCTGAGCACCATCCATCCGATGCGGTAGCCCGCGATCATGTGCGACTTCGACAGGCCGGAGAACGTGACACAGAACAGGTCCGGGGCCATGGACGCTATCGAGACGTGCTGGAGTCCGTCCATCACCAGACGGTCGTAGATCTCGTCGGAGAAGATCATCAGCTGGTGTTCGCGGGCCAGATCGACGATCTGCTGCAGCACCTCCTTCGGGTAGAGGGCGCCGGTCGGGTTGTTCGGGTTGATCAGGACGATCGCCACCGTGCGGTCGGTGATCTTGCTGCGCATGTCATCGATGTCCGGGTACCATTCGGATTCCTCGTCGCACACGTAGTGCACGGCGGTGCCGCCGGCCAGGTTGACGCAGGCGGTCCACAGCGGATAGTCGGGGCTGGGCACCAGAACCTCGTCGCCGTTGTCGAGCAGGGCGGACAACGACAGGTTGATCAGCTCGCTGACGCCGTTGCCGGTGTAGATGTCTTCGATGCCGACATTGGGCAGGTTCTTGAGCTGCGCGTACTGCATGATCGCCTTGCGCGCCGAGAACAGGCCCTTGGACGCGGAGTAGCCTTCCGTGTCGCTGAGCTGCCGGGACATGTCGTATACGACCTCGTCCGGTGTGCGGAAGCCGAACGGCGCAGGGTTGCCGATGTTGAGCTTGAGCACGTGCATGCCGGACTGCTCCATGCGGGCGGCCTCGTCGACGACCGGTCCGCGCACGTCGTACAGCACGTTGTCAAGTTTGGTGGATTTGTTGAAGTGGCGCATGGGTGTTCCTTCCGGTTCGTGTGATGGTGACGTTGTCTGGGGTGCGGACGCTTGGGATGATGGCGTCTGCGGTGATGGCGTGCGTGGCGCGTCGGCCCGGCCGCCGGGATTGTCCGGCACCCGTTTCGGCTGCGCCGGCATGCCGGGCCGTCCGCGATCATGGCCGAGCAGCCATTGCTCGTCGACCTGCAGTGTATCGGCGAGGAACCTGAGCGTATCCGCGCGGGGCGTCGTCTTGCCGCTGACATATTGGCTGATGTGGCTTTTGCCGAGTTTGACACCTGACGCCTGGGCGGCACGCACGATGTCAACCTGTCTGAGGTGACGGGCGTTCATGGCGGTTCTCAGCCGCGTCGCGAAGCTCTCCAATGACTTCCTCAATTCATGTTGGTTCAAAGTTCAAATTCTGGTTCAAAAGAATATCACGGCTTTGTCAGCGAAACAACCTGAGTTCAATTTTATCTGTATTGAACTTTTCTCCGATGGACATATTTAGTTTGCTTACAAACCAAAAGGTGCTAGCACGGCAGCGAAGCTACACGGTACGAGAACGCGGCGGAACGCGAGAGACTGCGAAGTTCTCTGCGCAAGGTAATCGAGAATCTTCAAGCCTGACGCAACAGGCATCCCGTCGACCTGCCTTCCAGCACTACATCGGGCAGAACACACGAAAGGAGTCATGATTCATGCCGTATTCCATCAAGCGGCTGATATGCTTTCTGGCGGGAATCGCCATCGAATCCTTCGGCATCGCACTCATCACGAAAAGCGACCTCGGAACCTCGCCGATCTCCCGCATAGCCTGGGTGACGCATTCTCCATCGTGAGCAAGGTGAAGTTCGGCACGGTCAAGGTCTGCTTCGACGTTTCACTGCCGGAGCCACTACAGGCCGACCGCGCCGAACATGCGCTCGATGACGGCGTCGTTGAGCAACCGGCCTCTCCTCGTGGCGACGGCATGGCCCGTCGTCGGGTCGAGGGTGATGAGGCCATCCCCGACCAGCGGCATGAGGCACGCGTCGTCGATGATGCGCAGCGTTCCCTGAGCCGCATCCTGCGCCCGGTTCACCGCTTCGATATGCCGATTGACGAGGCCGATGTCGAGCCCTTCCCGAATGCGCAGGCCAAGCATGATGAGCTCTTCAAGGTTCTCCGTGGGCGATATGGTCTCATCGCCCGACCACGGCACACGCCCGTCGTTGATGGCCATCCCCCACATGCGCGGATGCGCGATGTCCCAACCGCGCATCGATGTGGAGGTTACGGAAGTCGAAACGTCTCCAGCGGCGTCGCTGTTCGCGGCGGCACCGTCTGTGGAGCTGCCCATAACCGTGTTGTAGTGGCTGTGCGCTCCAGGGCCCAGGCCGGCCCAGTCGACGTTGCGCCAATACCCGAGATTGTGCCGGCTCTCATAGCCCGGGCGCGACCAGTTCGAGATCTCGTACCATTCTAGGCCCGCCGCGGCGAACAGGTCATCGGCGATCTCGTATTTCGCTGCCTCGTCGTCATCGTCGGGCTTGGGCAATGTGCCCGCCGCGATCTGTCGACCCATCTTCGTGGTCGGTTCCACGGTAAGTGCATAGGCGGAGACATGGTTCACGCCAAGATCGACTGCCGTGCGCACCGAGTCCCGCCAATCGTCAAGGCTCTCCCCCGGCGCCCCGTAGATCAGGTCCACGCTGGAGCGCAGGCCGGCCCTGTCGGCCGCCCTGACACCGGCCTCCACATTGGCGGGCGTATGCGTGCGGTCGAGGGTTTTCAACACATGCGGCACGACTGACTGCATGCCGAATGACACGCGGGTGAACCCTCCTTCCGCGAGCGCGCCGATATAGCGCTCGTCGACCGTGTCGGGATTCGCCTCGGTGGTGATCTCCGCCTCCGGTTCGATGCCCCACAGGCCGCGGACAGCGTCCAGCATCATTACCAGATCGCGCGCCGGCAGAATAGTGGGCGTGCCGCCGCCGAAGAACACCGTGGAGACGGGCGGCTCCTCGATGCCGTGCACGAGCTGCCAATCGCGCACGAGACGCATCTCACGCACCACCATGTTCGCGTAATTGCCGCGGGACGCGCCCGCGCCCATGTCCGTGGCCGTGTATGTGTTGAAATCGCAGTAGCCGCAACGCCGCATGCAGAACGGCACATGGATGTAGATTTCGTAGCCTGCCGCATCGCCCGCGTTGACGGGGGTTGTCGGCGTAGCCGGCTGAAGGCGGTCATTCGCTGAACCACCCCCAGCCAGCGGGGGCATATCAAAGACCTCCATCAGCCTTCCGTCTTCTGCGCGGCGCGGATCTTATCCTTGGTGTCGCGGTCGTTGCCGGCCTCGCCGGTGGACAGGGCCGCGATGAACGCCTCCTGCGGCACCTCGACGTGGCCGAGCATCTTCATGCGCTTCTTGCCGGCCTTCTGCTTTTCGAGCAGCTTGCGCTTACGGGTGATGTCGCCGCCGTAGCATTTGGCGAGCACGTCCTTGCGCAGTGCACGGATGTTCTCGCGTGCGATGATGCGCGATCCGATCGCCGCCTGAATCGGGATCTCGAACTGCTGGCGGGGAATCAGCTCGCGCAGCTTCTTGGTCATCATCACGCCGTAGCTGTATGCCTTGTCGCGATGCACGATGGCGCTGAACGCGTCGACCTTCTCGCCTTGGATGAGGATGTCGACCTTGACGAGGTCCGCGGCCTGCTCGCCGTCCTCATGGTAGTCGAGTGACGCGTAGCCCTTGGTGCGGGACTTGAGCTGGTCGAAGAAGTCGAACACAATCTCGGCGAGCGGGATGCGGTAGTGCATCTCCACGCGGTCGGTGGAGATGTATTCCATCGTGCCCATGATGCCGCGGTGGTCCTGACACAGGTCCATCACCGAACCAATGAAATCCTTCGGCGTGATGATGTCGGCAGCGACCATCGGCTCGACGATCTTCTTGATCTTGCCGTCCGGGAATTCACTCGGGTTGGTCACCCGGTGCACGGTGTTGTCCTCGGCGGTCACCTCATACGGAACGTTCGGCGCGGTGGAGATCAGGTCGAGACCGAACTCGCGTTCCAGACGCTCCGAGACGATCTCCATGTGCAGCAAGCCGAGGAACCCGCATCGGAAGCCGAAGCCCAGCGCCACCGACGTCTCGGGCTCGTAGATGAGCGCGGCGTCGTTGAGCTTGAGCTTGTCGAGCGCGTCGCGCAGTTCGGGGAACTGGGCGTTGTCGATCGGGAAGAGACCCGCGTACACCATGGGCTGGGGGTCGCGATAGCCGGGCAGCGCCTCGGCTGCAGGGCGGACGGCGGAGGTCACGGTGTCGCCGACCTTGGACTGGCTGACGTCCTTCGCGCCGGTGATGATGTAGCCGACCTCGCCGGCGCCGAGCGCCTTGGTGGGGGTCATGTCGGGGCTGATGACGCCAATCTCGATGGGCTCGTGCGTCATGCCGATGCCCATCATGTGCACCTTCTCACGCGACTTGAGCTCACCGTCCTCCATACGGATATAGGTGACGATGCCGCGGTACGAGTCGTACACCGAGTCGAAGATCAGCGCACGCGCCGGTGCCTTCGGGTCGCCGTGCGGAGCGGGAATCTCCATGACGATATGGTCGAGCAGATCGGCGACGCCTTCGCCGGTCTTGCCCGACACGCGCAGCACATCGCTCGGCTTGCATCCGATCAGTCCCGCGATCTCCTCCGCGTGCTTGTCCGGCTCGGCACTGGGCAGGTCGATCTTGTTGAGCACGGGGATGATGGCCAGATCGTGGTCGATGGCCATGTACAGGTTGGACAGCGTCTGCGCCTCGATGCCCTGCGTCGCGTCGACGAGCAGCACCGCGCCCTCGCATGCGGCCAGCGCGCGCGACACCTCATACGTGAAATCCACGTGGCCGGGGGTGTCGATCATGCCGAGCGTGTACTCGGTGCCCTCGAAGGTCCACGGCACGCGCACGGCCTGCGATTTGATGGTGATGCCGCGCTCCTGCTCGATGTCCATGCGGTCGAGGAAGCGGTCACGCATCTCGCGCTCAGGAACGATGCCGCTCAGTTGCAGGATGCGGTCGGCCACCGTGGACTTGCCGTGGTCGATGTGCGCGATGATGCAGAAATTCCGGATTAGCGACTGATCGGTAAACCCTGGCTTGTTCTTCGGCTCAATCACCCTGATCCGGTTCCTTTCGTCCGTGGTGCTCGTTCGTCGCGGGCCTTTGGCATCGTAAATGTGACGCCATGTGCCGCAAGTCACCAAGTTTACCGGTCACCGTCGGCAATTTCCCGACGACACACGGAACACGGGGTCGGTTTTATCCGAACATCGTGGTAGCATGACTCCCTGTATGTCCTTATAGCAAACGTCGTTTGGAGAAAACGTGGCAAACATTAAGTCGCAGAAGAAGCGCGTGCTCACCAATGAGAAGGCGCACAAGCGTAACGTGGCCGTCAAGTCCAGCCTGAAGACCGCCATCCGCGCAACCCGTGAGGCCATCGCCGCCGGCGATAAGGCCGCTGCCGAAGCCGCCTACAAGGTCGCTTCCCAGAAGCTCGACAAGGCCGCTGGCGCTGGCGTGATTCACAAGAACCAGGCCGCCAACCGCAAGTCGGGCATGGCAGTCGCCATCAACAACATGTGAGCATGACCGTCTGACGGTCGTCACAGCATAAGACCCCCGCGGAACCGCAAGGTCCCCGGGGGTTCTTTCGTGTTAGCCGGCCACCCCCACCCGCCAGCGGAGGCTCCCGCGAAGCGGGCGGGGGGTGGTCCGAAAGCGTCAATCCCGAGACTGGTCTTTGTCGTCATCGCCGCCATCGTGGGCATCAGGATGGATGACCGGGCGTTTCAGATACCGCGACTCGCTGGGAAGATACGTGTTGTGCCGCTTGACCGCGCCGGGAAGCATGATGCTGAACTTGACCGACAGCAGACGCATGACCACGACCAGCACGACGATCACGCAGTCGAGCACCACCTCGGCCGTGAAATCCAGCATCTTCCATTGCACTCCCCTGCACACGAACACGGTGAGCACGCATCCGACCGCGGAAGGAACCGCGTACAGGTGCTTGTCACGGATGATCATCGGCACGTCGTTCAGGAGCATGTCCCGGACCAGACCGCCGCCCAGCGCGGTGAACATGCCCATGAACACCGCCGTCATGCCGGAGGTTCCCAAATCGAGCGCCTTCGAGGTGCCGTTCACCGCGAACAAGCCGACCGCCAAGGCGTCGATGGTCAGCATCGACCATCTGAGCTTGTCCACTTCAGGATGGATCACGGCGATAGCCAGGCCCGACACCAGTGCGGTCAGCACGAACCCGCGGTCGGAGATGCCCACCGGCGGCAGGGAGCCGAGCATCACGTCACGGATGATGCCGCCGCCCAACGCGGTCAGCCACGCGGTGATCAGCATGGCGAACAGGTCATAGTTCTTGCGAACCGCGCATAGACCGCCCATCAGCCCGCTGCAGAACACCGCAAGATATTCGATGCCCATGAAAAAGGCATTGCTTTCCAGTGCCAGTTCCTCCACGTGCCACTCCTCGCCAACATCACAACCATCCGGCCGTACATGAGCCTACCGCAAGCCGGCTACCCGAAACTAGAATCGGCTCCGATCCGGGTCAGGATCTCGCCGACCTTGATCCGATGTCGCGTTCCTTGAACGTCTGTCGCTCATAGGTCAGGTCGATGCCGTTCTCCTTGCGCTCCACGCGCACGGGGAACGATCCCGGGATGTGTCGCCGTGCGCGACCACCGTGTCATACTTCAGAGCCCGCGGGCGTTGATCGTGCGTGTGTTCCAACGTCCTTCGAGGAACGCCTCTCGAGTGAAATTGCAGGCGAATACGTCGCTCTCGCCGCGCACCGGTGTGACCCGGACGTAGAGGTCGGCGATCATGCGTTTAAGCAGGTTGCCGTTCGGGTCTTCGGGATTGAGCGGGCGGAACATCACGTGGTGGAACCGCTTCCACGACGAGCGGATGTATTCCTCCGGCACATGGTCGGCGCGCGGCCGGGCCTCGTTGCGGCGCAGCAGCTCGTCCAGGGGCACGTCGAAATCCTCCGTCCGCCAGATTGCCCCGTGCCGTGTGGCGAGCCGCGCCAGCTCATTCGCATACTCCGGGTTCGCATGCTGCGCGTCGACGACCACATTCCAGCCGGTGTCGAGTGAGATCACGCAATGCGGCCACGTGTTGGCGGGGTCGGACGCCCAGTTCTGCGCCCATGTCGACTTGCCGGAGCCCGGCAGTCCGCGCAGAATTGACGTTGAGCGATTCCGGCCGCGCACCCGCGGGAGACAGCTGATGCGTGTGACCGTACAGCAGCTTGCGTCCGTCGAACGGCAGCGCCTGATCGTGGAATCGGACCGCGTCATCGGGCCATCCGTACGCGAGGTCTTCGCGATATGGGAAGTGCGACAGGTTGACCGTTCCAAGTCCTTCCAGTTCAACGGTGCCGTTCGGTTCGATGCTCTCGAACAGGTTCAGCGCCGGCTTGTTGTCCATCCACCAGTCATCATGGTTGCCGATGGCCGCGTGCAGATGACGGCAACGCAGCTGCCGCAGGCAATCCTTATGGGCATATAAACACCACCCTCAGTCTCGCTACGCTCGACAGCTCCCGCCAGCGGGAGCGGGTTCTATACGAAAAGCCCCGCCGGGCTCGATCGAGCCGATGGGCGGGGTTTCACGTAGAACTGGACTGCGCTCAGCAGACCTTCCACATCCAGTTGTGCGGGTCTTCGACCTCGCCGAGCTGGATGCCGAGCAGCTGGTCGCGCAGGTCGACCGTGAGCTTGCCGGATTCGCCGTTGGCCACGGTCACGTCGAACTCCTTGGACTTGAAGCGGCCGATCGGGGTGATGATGGCGGCGGTACCGCAGGCGAACACCTCGGTGACCTCGCCGGACTTGATGTCGTCGAGCAGGTCGGTGAGCTTGATCATCGTCTCGACCACGTCGATGCCGCGATCCTGCATGAGCTGGATCAGGGAGCGGCGGGTCACGCCCGGCAGGATGTTGCCGGTCAGGGACGGGGTCTCCACGTGGCCGTCCTTGTGCACGACCATCATGTTCATGCCGCCGAGCTCCTCAAGGTAGGTCTTGGTGGCGGCGTCCACGAAGCACACCTGCTCGCAGCCGTTGTCGATGCCGGTGTATTCGCCGAGCAGCGAGGCGGCGTAGTTGCCGCCGCACTTGGCGAAGCCGGTGCCGCCGGGGCCGGTGCGGAACCACTTGTCTTCCACCCAGATGCTCACCGGCTTGACGCCGCCCGGGAAGTACGGGCCGGACGGGGAGGCGATCACGCAGTAGTCGACCTCGTGCGGGGCACGCACGCCGAGGAACGGCTCGGAGGCGAACATGAACGGACGCATGTACAGCGTGTACTCGCGGCGGGTGGGCACCCAGTTGACGTCGCGCTTGACGAGGGCCGCCACGGAGCCGAGGAAGTCGTCCACGGACAGCTCGGGCAGGTACAGGCGCTTGGCGGAGTTCTGGAAACGCTCGGCGTTCGCGTCCGGGCGGAACAGCCAGGTGGAGCCGTCGGCGTGGCGGTATGCCTTCAGACCTTCGAAGACCTCCTGGGCGTAGTGCAGCACGGATGCGCCCGGATCCAGCTTCAGCGGCGCGTACGGCTCGATGCGACGGTCGCCCCAGCCCTCGCCCTTGGTCCAGCTCATGTGGGCCATGTTGTCGGAGAAGACCTGGCCGAATGCCGGCTTGTCGATGAGCTCCTGGCGCTTCGCGTCGGATGCGGGATTGTCGTTCGGCAGCACGGTGAACGGCTCGGTGAGCTTGTCCAGCGCGGCGGAATCGTGATGATTGTTTTCTGTCATAACCACTTCTTTGATAACGTCGCCGTTTGCGTCACGGCGGCCAGATGGGGCAGTCGGCGCTTCTGGCACCGGCTCTGAGGGATACTTTCTCACACCGATGACGCATTCGGCGTGAGCTCGTTCACATTATGAAAAAAGCCCACGCTTGTGGTGGGCTTTTCTCAAGCGTCACTCCCGTGTGTCACGCGGGAATCCGATGTGCTATGCGAGACGGATCACTTGGCGTCCGCATCGGCGGCCGGAGCGGCAGCAGCGGCGTCGGCGTCAGCGGCCGGAGCGGCAGCAGCGGACTCGGTGGTGTCCTCAGGCACCTCGACGCTGACGACGGAGGTCTCCGGATCGTCCATGTCGAGCTCGGCGCCTTCCGGCAGCACGACGTCCTTGAGCAGCACCTTGGTGCCGTCGGTCAGGCCGTCAACGTTGACCACGATGCGCTCGGGCAGGTTGGTGACATCGGCGCGGACCTTGAGCTCCTGCAGGTCGACGAACGCGACGGCGGCACCCTTCGGCGTGCCCTCGACGAACACCGGCACCTCGACGTCGATCTTCTCGCCGGCCTTGACCTCGTAGAAGTCGATGTGTTCAACGATGCGCTTGACGGGGTTGCGCTGCACATCCTTGACGACGGCCAGCTTGGTCTGGCCACCGAAGGAGATCGAGAACAGCGCGTTCGTGTGGCGCAGGGCCAGCGTGGTCTCCTTCATCGGGAGCTTCACGAACGTCGGCTGGTCGCCGCCCGCGTACAAGGTGGCGGGGATGAGCTTGGCCACGCGCATGCGGCGCGCAGCGCCCTTGCCGAATTCGTCACGGATGTCACCGGCGATCTTGATGGTGTTTGCCATAATGGTTCTCCTTGAGTGTTACTTGTCGTTCTGTCTATTTGACGCCACGACGCGCCGCAGAACTCCCCAAGGAGGGGTGGTATTCAACGCCGAGTCGATTACGGCAGACCCGTTCTCGCGAATCGGAATGCCCTCGCCAAAGCAACGAGAAACAATTATACGGCCGCGCGGGACATTCGATGGAACGTCTATCCCGGCAAACGAATCGAACGCCCGATCCGCCCGGCTGTTTCGTCGTCATGCCGTCATCGACCCCGGCGAGGCCCTACAATGGACGCAATGGGACATGCACCGAATCGGCTGGGAGGTTTGCAATGGCGCGTAACACATCACGGATAGTAGTGGGAGGCGGAATCGCGGCCTCCGTGGTAGCCGGCGCCACTTACGGGCTGGCGAATCTCATGTTCTCGTATGCGCTGGATGCACAGGCGAAGCACTCGATGCTCAGATCCGGCAGGGATGACGGCAAAGTCGCGGACAAGGGACCCCGGCTCGACGCGGGCGAAGAGGTCGAGGCGGCGGATTGGTTCGACCAGTCCAAGCAGCCGGTGGTCATCTCGGCGGAGGACGGCATCCAGCTTCATGGCTGGCTGTTCGATCCCGATTGCGCCGGCGCGAAGCTCCACCTGTATGCGATATGCTGCCACGGGTATTCGGGGCAACCGCAGGATATGGCGAAGTACGCGCATCGTTTCGCCCGTCTCGGGTTCACCGTGCTGGTTCCGGCGCTGCGCGGCCACGGGCTCAGCGAAGGCCGCTATGCGGGCATGGGATGGTTGGATCGCCGCGACCTGATGCGGTGGATATCGCTGATCATCAGCAGCGACGCGGACGCCCGCATCCTGCTGCAGGGCAAGTCCATGGGCGCGGCCGCGGTCATGATGACCGTCGGCGCGCCGGACCTGCCCAGGAACGTCGTGGCGGCGGTCGAGGATTGCGGCTATGCGTCGGTCGTCCAGCAGTTCATCGACTGCGCGCGGTCGATGTTTCACCTGCCGAAGTTCCTCGCCAAGCCGATCGTGACGACGATGGGGGCGATCGCGCAGCGGCGTGCCGGGTACGGTTTCCAGGAAGCCTCGTGCGTGGAACAGCTGAAGCATGCCACGATTCCGATGCTGTTCATCCACGGCGGCGCGGACGATTTCGTGCCGTCCAGGGCTTTGGACGAGAACTTCGACGCCTGCGCGAGCATCGACCGGCAGAAACTGCTGATTCCCTCGGCAGGTCATTCCATGAGCGCCAGCACGGCACCGGTGGTGTACTGGAAGACGGTGACGAATTTCGTCACCCGCGTGTTCGGACTCTGACGGCAGCTTCCCGGCCGCAGCCGCCATGCGCCGACGGAACCGATATGGATATGGGAGTGGGCCCGCTGGATGGATTTCCAGTGGGCCCACTCCCATATCGTTTCGCTCCGTTCGGCCCGGCGGGCCGAGTGTGGTGACGGTTACGAGATGAGCTCCTTCACGGCGGCGATGACGGACTGCAGGCCGGCCTTGGCGTCGCCGAACAGCATCTGCGTGTTGGGCTCGAAGTACAGCTCGTTCTCGATGCCGGCATAGCCCTTGCCGCGACCGCGCTTCATGACGACCACGTTCTGCGCCTTGTCGACGTCGAGAATCGGCATGCCGGAGACCGGGGTGCCGGGGCGACGCGCGGCCGGGTTGGTCACGTCGTTGGCGCCGACGACCAGGGCCACGTTGGCGGACGGGAACTGCGGGTTGATGTCGTCGAGGTCGATCAGCTCCTCGTACGGCACGTTGGCCTCGGCGAGCAGCACGTTCATGTGACCGGGCATACGTCCCGCGACCGGGTGGATCGCGTACGACACCTCGACGCCATGACCCTTGAGCAGGTCGCCCAGATCGGCCAGCTCGCGCTGCGCCTGAGCCTGCGCCAGACCGAAGCCCGGCACGAAGATGACCTTGTCGGCGTACACCAGCTGCACGGCGACGTCATCGGCGCTGGTCTCCTTCATCGTGCCCTCGGGGCCGGTGGCTTCGCCGCCGGCCGAGGCGCCACCGCCGAAGCCACCGGCGAGCACGCTCATCAGCGGACGGTTCATGGCCTTGGACATCGCCAGAGAGAGCGTGACCCCGGCCGCGCCGACGAGTGCGCCGGCGACGATCAGCGCGATGTTGTTGATCGCCAGACCGCTCATGGCGACGGCGGTGCCAGTGCAGGCGTTAAGCACCGAGATGACGACGGGCATGTCAGCGCCGCCGATCGGGATGACGAACACCAGACCGTAGCACAGCGAGAACACCGTGGTCAGCACGCACCACAGCAGACGCTGCTCGGGCTGCACGCACAGCATGACGAACGAGACGACGGTGAGCACAATGAAGCCGATGTTCCACACGCCCTTCGCGGGGAGGGTGAGCTTGCGCAGGAACTTGACGCCCTGCAGCTTGCCGGCGGCGATCAGCGAGCCGGTGAACGTGACGGAACCGATCATGATGCCGAGTCCGGCGGTGATCAGCACGACCAGCGTCGGCAGCTCCTCGGAGGTGAGGATGTCGTTGAGCGCGACGAGGGCCGCCGCGCCGCCGCCGACCGTGTTGAACACGGAGACGAGCTGCGGCATGTCGGTCATCTTGACCTTCTTCGCGCTCCACACGCCGACGATCGTGCCGATGAGGATGCCGACGATCAGCAGCACGACGGCGACGAGATGCTCGAAGCCGTTGCCGATCTCGGTGACGAACAGCACGATGAACGCCATAACCACCGCCATGACCATGCCGGCCGCGGAGATCAGGTTGCCCTTGCGCGCGGTCTTCGGCGAGTTCATCATGTGCAGGCCGACGACGAACAACACGGCGGCCAGCAGATACACGAACCATTCAACGACGCCAAGCGGGTTGCTCAGCACTTCAGCAAGGGTACCCATTACTTGGCCTCCTCATTCTTGTCGGCGGACTTCTTCGATTTGTCGGACTTGAACATCTCCAGCATGCGGTCGGTGACCACGTAACCGCCGACGACGTTCATCGTGCCGAGCACGGCGGCGAGGAAGATGAACACCCAGGCCAGGAGCGAGGTGGCGTGCGCGGCGACGATGACGACACCGACGATGACGATGCCGTGGATGGAGTTGGCGCCCGACATCAGCGGCGTATGCAGGGTGGCGGGCACCTTGCCGATGACCTCGACGCCGATGAGCAGCGCGAGTATGAACAGTGTGATGGCAACGATGATGTCCATGGATTATTCCTTGCTTTCTGCGGCGGGACGTCCGGCTACGATGAGGGCGTCGTCAAGTTCCTCGTTCAGGTCGATGCTCAGACGACCGTCATGCACGAAGTGGGCGAGCACGTCGCCCACGTTGCGGGCGAGCAGGTTCGAGGCGGTGTTGGAAACCTCGCTGGCGAGATACGGGGCACCGATGATGGTCACTCCCCCATCGGTCACCTGCGTGCCGACGCGGGATCCCTCGACATTGCCGCCCAGGTCGCTGGCCGCACAGTCGACGATGACGGCACCGCGCTTGAGGCCGTCCACGCCGGCCTTGGTCAGCAGCATCGGAGGCTTACGACCGGGAACCTTGGCCGTGGTGATGATGACGTCGAACCCGGCTGCCTTCTGGTCGACGGCCGTCTGCTGGGCGGCCTGCTCCTCGGCGCTGAGCTGGCGGGCGTATCCGCCCTCGCCCTGCCCCTTGGAGAAGTCGAGACCGAGATCGAGGAACTTCGCGCCCAGCGACTCCACTTCGCCGCGCGAAGCGGGACGCACGTCGTACGCGGTAACCACGGCGCCCAGACGACGGGCGGTGCCGATGGCCTGCAGGCCGGCGATGCCCGCGCCCAGGATCAGCACCTTGGCCGGGCGGATCGTGCCAGCGGCGGTCGTCATCATCGGGAAGAACGAGCCATAGGCGTTCGCCGCCACCAGCGCGGCCTTGTACCCCATGACCGAATTCTGGGACGTCATCTCGTCCATGGACTGCGCGGAGCTGAGCTGGCGAGGCAGCTTCTCCATCGCGACACCGACAAGACCGGCCGCCTGGAGGGCGTCCACATACGCGGCATCGGTGAACGAGCCGAGCATGCCGATCACCCACGTGCCGGCCTTGAGCCGCGCGACCGTCTCGGCAGACGGACGGTCCACGAATCCGAGCACGTCGGCGCGCGCGATCACATCGTCCGCGGCGACGACCTCGGCCCCCGCCTTGGCGTAATCATTGTCGGTATATTGTGCGGCGATTCCGGCGCCGCTCTGCACCAGGCAGGACACACCTGCTTTCTTCAACCGTGTGACGATATCCGGCGTCAATGCGACGCGGGTTTCGTCCTGCGATGTCTCGTTGAGGACACCGAACACCACGGTGGCTTTCTGGGTTTCAGCCATGAGAGCCCTTTCTTCGTCGAACTCAAGCGTTCTTTGCTTACCGTTGCAAGTGTACCGAAGGAATCGACTTTTGGCGCGTTCCGTTTCACCTGACGAATGGCCGCGGGCGAGCGGGCGACCCGCACGACGCTGTTTCCTACGCTACCGTAAGGTGAAAAGAGGCGTTTTTACGGGTAATATTTATGTGTTAAGCATTATCAGGCCTCCAAGGAGCGTCACGTGTCATTGTTCACCTCAGTAAGACAGCAAGCTGCGAATATCACGCAGAAGGCACTTCGTTTGGGAGGTGACTTCGCGCACCCGATCGGCGACGATTCCTCCAACGGCCCGGATTACGCGGAGAACGACGCTCTTGCCGCGAACGGCGAGGTCAGCCTCCCGAACACCGCCGAATGGGGGCCAGGATACCCGACCACGACGCTGATCGACAGCACGACGGGCCTGCTCACCACGAAGACCGAGGGCAACCCGCCACTTGACGAGGGCATGTCCATCTACGACATCTATGCGGACCGCGCCGAACGCATGGGCGACGAGCCGCTGTACACCTACAAGGACGACTCCGGCAAGTGGGTCACCAGCACAGCGAACGAGACGCTCGCCGACATCCGCAGCGTCGCCAAGGGCCTGCTGCACTACGGGCTGAAGAAGGGCGACGGCGTGGCGTTCATGTGCCGCACCTCCTACGCGTGGGATGTCACGGACGCTGCGGTCATGGCCTGCGGCGGCGTGCTCGCCACCATCTACGACACCGACTCCGCCGAGCAGATCCGCAACATCGTCAACAATTCGGACGCGCGGCTGCTGATCGTCGGGACCGCCGACATGCGCGACAAGGCAGAGGGCGCGATCGAGGAATGCCCGTCGCTGGAGACCATCCTGTGCATCGAGACCGGCGGCCTAGAGGAGATCAAGGCGTACGGGACCGCGGTGAGCGACGAGGAGCTCGACGAGCGCATCGACTCGATCAAGAAGACCGACCTGTGCTCCATCGTGTACACGTCGGGTTCCACGGCGGCACCCAAGGGCGTGGAGATGACGCACGAGCACTACTGCACGACCGCGCTGAACCTGCCCGTCTACATGCCGGACCTGCTGCACAACAAGAAGAACTCCGTGCTGCTGTTCCTGCCGCAGGCGCACTCGTTCGCCCGCGCGATCAACTACATCTGCGTGGCGAGCAACATCAGGATCTACATCGCCCAGGGTATCAAGACGCTGATCGCCGACCTTCAGGTCGCCCGGCCGTCCGTGATGATCGTCGTGCCGCGCGTGCTGGAGAAGGTGTACAACGCGGCGTCCCAGAAAGCCGGCCACGGGCCGAAGGGCGTGGCGTTCGCCGCCGCGGTGGTCGCCGCGCAGAACTACATGAAGGAGCTGGGTGCCAAGGGCAAGGTCGGTGTGCTGGCCAAGACCCGCCGCGCCGCCTTCAACCCGATCGTCTACAAGACGCTGCGCGACGTGCTCGGCGGCCGCGCCCAGTGGATCGTCGCCGGCGGCGCCCCGCTGGACCCCGAACTGCTCGCGTTCTTCCGCGGCGCGAACGTGCCCGTGTACGAGGGCTACGGACTGACGGAGACGACCGCGCCGTGCGCGTTCAACCCACTCGGCGTGCCGTACCATCAGGGTTCCGTCGGCATCGCCTTCCCCGGGTTCGAGCTGCGTGTCGCCGAGGACGAGGAGATTCAGGTCAAGGGCACCGCGGTGTTCCCGAAGTACCACAAGAACGAGGAGGCGACCGAAGGCTCGTTCACCGATGACGGATGGTACCGCACCGGCGACCTGGGCAGGCTCGACAACGACGGCTTCCTGTACATCACCGGCCGCAAGAAGGATCTGATCATCACCGCCGGCGGCAAGAACGTCGCCCCCGGCCCGATCGAAGAGGTCATCCAGCGCTGCGAGTTCGTCTCGCAGGTGCTGGTGCTCGGCGACAAGCGCCCGTTCATCTCCGCGCTGGTGACGCTTGACGAGAAGTCGCTGCGCCCCTGGCTGGAATCCAAGGGCCTCAACCGCGATATGACGATGGAGGAGGCCGCCTCCAACGCCGCAGTGCGCGCCGAAGTGCAGAAGTGGGTGGATCAGGCGAACGAGGGTGTGTCCCGCGCCGAATCGGTGCGTAAATTCATCATCCTGCCCGAGGAGTTCAGCCAGGAGAACGGCCTGCTGACCGCATCGATGAAGGTGATCCGACCCAAGGTCATCCGGCGTTACGCCACACTGCTGAACACGCAGATGTACACCAAGAAGAAGTGACGCTCGACATCCTTCACGCGTGAGGCGGGTGGTTCAACACGATTGTTGAACCACCCGCCTCACGCCGTTTTATCGGTGCCAACGCCCACGCGGCGCGCAATCAGAAGCCGAGCCTCTCCAGCTGCTTGGGGTCGGACTGCCAGCCCTTGGCGACCTTGACATGCAGATCGAGCTTGGCCTTGCCTCCGACGATGCGGTTGACCGGGGTGCGCAGCTTCTTCTTGACGCGCACCAGATGCTCGGCGCCGCGTCCGATGATGATCGGCTTCTGCGAGTCGCGCTCCACGTACACGGAGACCATGACCTGGATCTTGCCTTCGTATGACTGCCCGCTCTCGTTGTCTTCGGGCCGTTCGATGGAGTCCACGACGACGGCCAGCGAATGGGGCAGCTCGTCATCAAGCTCTTCGAGGAACGCGCCGCGGATCAGCTCGGCGATGGTGTCTTCCGGACGCTCCTCACTGACCTGGTCGTCCGGGTACATCTGCGGCCCCTCAGGGGTGTTGTCGATCAGCACCTGGCGGACCTCGTCGAGATTGTCGTGTCCCAGGGCGCTGACGGGCACGATGTCGGAGAAGTCAGCGAACTCATTGATCTCGATCAGCTTGTCGATGAGCTGCTGGCGGCCCAGCTGGTCGATCTTGGTGACGATGGCGATCAGCGGAACCTTCCACGCGAACGTCCCGTCCTCGCCCTTGGTGGCGAAATCGGTGCGCAGACGGCTTAGGATGCGCTTGTCGCCGGGGCCGATCTCCTGGTCGGCGGGCAGCAGGAACGCGATGGCGTCGATATCCGACAGCGATTCCTCGACGATGTCGTTGAGACGCTGGCCGAGCAGCGTGCGAGGGCGGTGGATGCCGGGCGTATCAACCAGCACGAGCTGCGCATGGTCGGTGGTGAGGATGCCGCGAATCGCCTTTCGCGTGGTCTCCGGGCGCGATGAGGCGATGGCCACCTGCTTGCCGATCAGCGCGTTGATCAGCGTCGACTTGCCGACGTTCGGTCTGCCGACAACCGCTATGAATCCGGAACGGTACGCCGGCTGGGATTCCTGCTCGTCAGTATTGGTCATATTCGTGTCATGCCTTTTCTTCGCGTTCGGTTTGGTCATTGTTTCTCTACGGTAGCGGTTCACCTTGTCATTGGGCGGACGGATCCGTCATTTGCCTTGCAGGGAGGCGGACTCGCCGTCCTGTTCGTCGCTGCGGGGCTCATCGTCGTCGGCTGCGGGATCCTGCGACCCGGCCGCCGGCTCCACGACGATCATCGACACCCTCTTGCGTCGGCCTGCCGTGTCGACGGCGGTGAGGCGCAGACCGCGCGTCACCGCGCTGGAGCCGACGATCGGGACGCGGCCCAGCAGCTTGGTGAGCAGGCCATATACGGTGTCGACGTCGTCCTCGTCGATGTCGATCTCGAACATCTCCTCAAGGGTGGCGATGGGAGTCCTCGCCGGCATCTTCCACTTGCGTTCGCCGATCTTCTCGGGCTCGGAATGCTGCGTGCGGTCGTGCTCGTCCTCAAGTTCGCCGACGATCTGCTCGATGGTGTCCTCGATGGTGACCAGTCCGGCGATGCCGCCGTATTCGTCGACGACGATCGCCACATGCTGCCGGGTCTGCTGCATGGCGTGGAACAGGTCATCCACCGGCTTCGACTCGGGAACCAGCATCGGCTGCCTGACGATGGAGGCGACATCGCGCTGCGAGGCGGCGGGATTGAACGCCGTGGCGCGCACGGCGTCCTTGAGATACGCCACGCCGATCAGATCGTCGACGTCGTCGCCGATCACCGGCACGCGGGAGAAACCGGACCGGGAGCACAGACGCAGCATGTCGGCAAGTGTGGCCGTGCGGTCCATGCAGATCATGTCGGTGCGAGGCACCATGATCTCGCGGGTCAGCGTCTCCGACAACGTCAGCACGTTGCGCAGCATCTCGGAGACTTCCGGATCGAAATCATTGGCCTCCACCAGGCGGTCGATGGTGGCACGCCCCTGTTCGAGCTGAATCTTCTCCAGCTCCTCGTCGTCGGACAGGTCCGATTCCTTGGAGCGACGCTTCTGACCCTTCTGCTCGCCCGCCTTCGCAAACGGCGTGATCGCGGTGGCGAACCTGACCAGTCCCGCCAAATTGAGCATGATGTCGATCGGCTTGCTGGCTCCCGCGGACCGCGGGCGGACCAGCACCGAGACGATGCCGACGATCAGCGCGAACAGGAAGCCGCACAGCAGCTGCAGCCAGATCGGCGCATCAAGCAGCGACGCCACGCACGCCACCAGCACGCCGTCGAACACGTTGCATGTGATGCGGAAGAACGCGCAGCTGCCCGAGGTGGCGTACCGGTTGGCGATGAGCCGCTGCACGGTATGGATCTTGCCGATCTTCTTCATCCGGATGAACTGGCTCGTCTCGGTGTCGGTCTGCACTTCGAGGATCTTGTTGTTCAGTCCTGCCCGTGTGACGCGCCCGACCGCACTTTCCGCGGCGGCCATGCTCAACGACAGCCAGACCAGCAGTGCGGCGACGACGACCAACGCGACAACCAGGATAATCGTGGACGTATCGGTCAACGGCATAGGAATCCTTCGTTTGAGTTCATGTGTTCAGCGCCGGTGACGGCATTGCCGCCGAACGGCGACGGGAAAAGACGCGTCATTCCGTTATCTGCCGTCCGCCGCCGTGCGACGCGTCGTATTCGGCAAGCGCGTCGGCCGCGCCCTTCGGCAATGTGGCCGGTTCGATGGTGATGCGGCGCACGGCCAGGAACGTGAGCAGCAGCTGCCGCTGCAGACCGAACATCTGCCTTTCCTGCTCCGGCGTGACATGGTCGTAGCCGAGCAGGTGGAGGATGCCGTGAATGGTGAGCAGCATCATCTCCTGCATGGTGCTGTGACCTGCCGCAGCCGCCTGCTGGGCCGCGACCCAGGGGCATATGACGAGGTCGCCGAGCACGCCCTCCATCGTGGTCTTGCCGTCGCCGGGCCTCAGCTCGTCCATCGGGAAGCTCATCACGTCGGTCGGGCCTTCCAGCGACATCCACCGCTCATGCAGCTCGGCTATGGGATCGGGATCCACGAACAGGATGGTCAGATCGGACTGGGTACTCACGCGCATCTGGTCCATCACCCACAGGCCCAGGTCGGAGAACGCCTTTGCGTCGATGTCCCAGATGGTCTCGTTGGTCACTTCCACGCTCATCGTGCGTCCTCCCGCGATTCCTTGCCTCGGTTGCGCCTGACACGGGTGGCGTCATGACGGTCGTATGCCTCGACGATGCGCCCGACCAGCTCATGGCGGACCACGTCCCCGGCATCGAGATGGGCGAATGCTATGTCGTCGATGCCGCCCAGAATGCCCTCGATGGTGGCCAGACCGGATCGTGGCACGGCGAGATCGACCTGCGTGACGTCTCCGGTGATGATCATCGTCGTGTTGAATCCGAGACGGGTGAGGAACATCTTCATCTGCTGTTCCGTCGTGTTCTGCGCCTCGTCGAGAATCACGTAGGCGTCGTTGAGCGTGCGTCCGCGCATGTACGCGAGCGGCGCGACCTCGATGGTGCCGTCGTCGAGATAGCGGTGCAGCTGGTCGGGGCCGAGCATGTCGGACAGCGCGTCATACAGCGGGCGCAGATAAGGGTCGACCTTGTCGTTGAGCGTGCCGGGGAGGAAACCGAGGCTCTCCCCCGCCTCGACCGCCGGGCGCGTCAGGATGATGCGGCGAATACGCCTGTCCTGGAACGCGCGCACCGCCTTGGCCACGGCGAGGTAGGTCTTGCCCGTGCCGGCCGGGCCGATCGCGAAGGTGATGGTGTGGGCGTCCACGGCGTTGACGTAGGCGATCTGCCCCGCCGTCTTGGCACGCACGGGCTGCCCGGCCGCGAAAGTGATGACGCCGGGTATGCGAGGCTTGCGCGCATCCCCTGAACGCGCTGCACCGAGCGACGCACGGCCCCGCTCGGCGGACCTGCCGTATCCGGGGTGTTCGGCGCGGACCTTGTTGGGCAGCACGTCCTGGTCGAGCAGCCTGCGCACGGTGTCGGCGTCCATCGGGGCGCTGTACGCGGCCTGGATAATCGTATGGATGACGTCTTCGGCGCGAGAGGCCTGCGATTCGGTGGACTTCGAATGGGAGACGATGGCCACCCTGTCGCCGCGTACGATGATGGTCAGGTCAGGGAACGCGCGCTCGACCTGCCGGATGACCTCGTCGACCGGGCCGAAGACGGCCACCGGGTCAAGCTGCGACGGGATGGTGATGGTACGGGTCGTCGTTGTCACAAATCGCCCTACTCGTCGAGCTTCTCGCCGGTGAGCACATGCGCGTGCACGTGGAACACGGTCTGCCCGGCGTCGAGGCCGGTGTTGAACACCAGACGGTACGCGCCCGAGAACTCCTTGTCGGCGATGCCCTGGGCGAGCCCGACGATATGGGCCAGTTCCGCGGGATCGGCGGCGGCCAGCTCGGCGACGTTCGCGTAGTGGTCCTTGGGCACGATCAGCACATGCACCTTCGCCTTGGGATTGATATCCTTGAACGCGTACGTGGTGTCGTCCTCGTATACCTTCTCGCTGGGAATGCGCCCGTCGATGATCTTGCAGAACAGGCAGTCCTCGGACTTGCTCATATGCTCGCCGCTCCTTGCTGGCCGTGATGGAAATCTGCTTCCATGCTATTGCGTATTGAGGATATTCTCGGCTTCACGCGAAACGCCCCAACGCCCTCGACAGCAGCGACAGCGCCACCGGGCCCGCCGTCGATGCGCGCAGGATGTTCGAGCCGAGCACCACGCTCTGGGCGCCGGCCCCGACGAAATCGGACACCTCCTGCTCGCTGATGCCGCCCTCAGGCCCCACGACGACATTGATGCTGCGCGGCCGCCCGTCGGCGAGACAACGGTCGGCGAGCCGCGAGACCTCGTCCTCCACGGACGACCATGACATGGTGGCGTCCTGGTGCAGCACGATCACCAGATCGCCATGCACGCACGCGCGCCTGCAGATGGCGACGACCTGCTTGCTTGAGACGCACTGCGCCAGTTCCGGCGACCACACGCGGCGCGACTGCTCGGTCGCCGCGTCGAGGACCTGCCGCCATTTGCGATCAGTACGGCCCGCCTTCCACTTGGCGATGGAACGATTGGCCTGCCAGGGGATTACCTCGTCGACGCCGATCTGGGTCGCCATGTCGATGGCCGCCTCGTCGTGACCGGTCTTCGCCAGCGCCTGGATGAGCACGAGCCGCGTGACCGGCTGCGGCTGCCGCCCGACGCGCTCGACGCTGACGAGACCGGCCTGCGCGTCGACGAGCGTGGTCTTGACGCACAGCCCCCGACCGTCGGTCAGCGACAGCCCGTCGCCCTCGGCGAGGCGCATGGCCCCCAAGGCATGGCGCTTCACCGAGGCCGGCAGCGTGATCGTCCACCCCGCGTTGAGACCATCGCCGTTCACCGGCACATCATCGGTGTCAGGGTCGAAAAGGAATACAGGATCAGTCATGGATACAAGGCTACAACATCCCCGCAAACACAGGCGACACGCCATGATTTGGCATCATCCGAAAATACCGATATAGTGTCTACTCGTTGTCTGAAAACGACACCTGTCCGGGTGGCGGAATGGTAGACGCGCAAGCTTGAGGTGCTTGTGCCTATTTTATACAGGCGTGTGGGTTCAAGTCCCATCCCGGACACCAGCGAAGACCCCTTGGAAACAAGGGGTCTTTCCATATATACATACCGTATGCGCAGACGGCCGCGCGCAATCGGGCCGACGACGGTACGACGACATGAGAACCCGAGGCACGCCCATGCAATTCATCACCATCGACTCCATCGACGACGAGCGGGTTGCCGCATACACGAATCTCACCGAAATCCAGCTGCGCAACCGGCTCGAACCCGAGCGTGGCCTGTTCATCGCCGAATCGCCCAAGGTCATCGACCGCGCGCTCGCCGCGGGCCGCGAACCGATCTCGCTGCTGGTCGAAGAGCCGTGGATCGAAGGCATGTCACAGACCTTCGACGTCGTCGACAAATGGTGGGGAACAGACATCCCCGTATACGTGGCCTCCCCCGAGCAACTGCGCCAGCTCACCGGATACCGCCTCCACCGAGGGGCGCTTTCGGCGATGCGGCGCTGGCCGCTGCCGAGCGTCGAGGAGACATGCCGCGACGCTCGCCGCGTGGCGGTCATGGAGAACATCGTCGACCACACCAACGTGGGCGCACTAATGCGCTCGGCGGCCGCGTTGGATGTCGACGCGGTGCTGGTCACCCCGTCGTGCGGCGACCCGCTGTACCGGCGCGCCGCGCGCGTGTCCATGGGCACCGTCTTCCAGATACCGTGGACGCGCATCGGAGGCGACGACAAGCATTTCTGGCCGCGCCGAGGACTGGAGGAACTGCGCTCGCTGGGATTCACCACGGTGGCGATGGCGCTGAGCGACGACTCGATATCGCTGGACGAGCTGACACGCCGGCTGAACAACAGTCCCGAATCCGCGGACCACATCGACAAACTGGCGCTGATCTTCGGCACGGAAGGCGACGGCCTGTCACGTCACACCATCGCGGGCGCAGACCTGACCGTGAAAATCCCGATGTCCCACGGCGTCGACAGCCTCAACGTCGCCGCGTCCAGCGCCGTCGCCTTCTACGCGACATCCCCGAAGCGCGCGGAACAATAAGAACAGATCGGATATTTTTCATGACTTTTTCATGACGCGCAACGCCATTTCCTTGCGCTCACGGGGAAATGTGCAATTATTGTTTCTGTAGGCTCCGGCAACGAAGCAGGGGCGGACAGGCAGACGGTGTCATCAGACGCTGTGAACAACGAGAGGAGCACTCAGATGGCGAAGAACAAGCAGAAGATTCTCTCCATCGTCCTGGCAGGCGGCGAAGGCACGCGCCTCATGCCGCTGACACGTGACCGTGCAAAGCCGGCCGTACCGTTCGGCGGCGTATTCAGACTGATCGACTTCCCCTTGAGCAACCTGGTGAATTCGGATTACCGCCATATCATTGTGCTGACCCAGTACAAGTCGCATTCCCTTGACCGTCACATCTCGCAGATGTGGCGTTTCTCGTCGTTGCTCGGCAACTATGTCTCCCCTGTGCCCGCACAGCAGCGTCTGGGCAAGCACTGGTATCTCGGGTCGGCCGACGCGATCTATCAGACCATCAACATCATCGAGGACGTCCAGCCCGACATCGTGGTCATCGTCGGCGCCGACCACGTCTACCGCATGGACTTCGGCCAGATGGTCGAGCAGCACATCGAATCGGGTGCGGAGTTCACCGTGGCAGGTATCCGCCAGCCGCTTGAGGAGTCCAACCAGTTCGGCGTGATCAACGTTGACCCGAACCACCCCAACATGATCCGCGAATTCCAGGAGAAGCCGGCGACGACCGAAGGCCTGCCCGACGACCCGAATTCGTTCCTCGCTTCGATGGGCAACTACGTCGCCAACACGGACGCGCTGTTCGATGCGCTCGCCAAGGACGAGAAGGCCGCGGACACCAAGCACGACATGGGCGGCGACATCGCGCCGTACTTCGCCTCGCGCGGCGAGGCCGGCGTGTACGACTTCAACTCCAACGTCATTCCCGGCTCCACGCCGACCGACCACGCCTACTGGCGCGACGTGGGTACGATCAAGCAGTTCTATGACGCTCACATGGACCTGATCGCCTACGTGCCGGAGTTCAACCTCTACAACCAGGCATGGCCCATCTACACGAACTCGGGCACGCTGCCCCCCGCGAAGTTCGTGCATGCCGGCCGCGATCGTCTCGGCCACGCGACCGACTCCATCGTCTCCCCCGGCGTCATCGTCTCGGGCGGTGAGGTGCATCATTCCGTGCTGTCGCCGAACGTGCGCATCCATTCGTGGGCCCAGGTGGTCGACTCCGTGCTGTTCGACGGCGTCATCGTCAACCGTCGCGCCCGCGTGTACAAGGCGATTCTCGACAAGAACGTTGTGCTGACCGAGAACTCCACGGTCGGCATCGACACCGAGAAGGACCTCGCCCGCGGCTTCACCGTGACGCCGGAAGGCATCACCGTCGTGCCGAAGGGCACCATCGTGGACGACTGATCGGCTCGGATATACGTTGAGGGGGTTTGCCGGATTCGCGGCAAACCCCCTCAACTATATTCACGTGTCTTCGACTGTACAGAGAAGCCGCAGACACGGATGAGGTCAGTACTTCGGCATGTTGTCGAAATTGAAACCGAGCGCGGCCAGCTGCTCGCGCCCCTCGGGCGTGATCTTGTCCATCGTCCAGCGAGGCTGCCACGTCCAGTCGATGCGGAACTCCTCCACAAGACCCGCCAGCGTGCTCGCGCACTCGTCCTCGATGAGGTCGGTCAGCGGGCATGCGGGCGTCGTCAGCGTCATCGTGATGATCGCGCGGCCAAGCTCATCGATCTCGATGCCGTAGACCAGACCGAGGTCGATGACGTCGATGCCCAGCTCCGGGTCGATGACCTGATGCAGGGCCTCCTTCACATCCTCGGCGGTGGCACGGCCGATATCGTCAATGGCCTTGAGCGGAATGTCATCCTCGCTGCTATGCTCGCCATCCTCGCACTCGCTCTTCGAATGGCGGCCGCACGCGCACATCTCGACGCCGCCATCGCTTTTGGGGGCAGGACGGCCGTTGGGGAACCCAGCCGCAAGCTGCGGATTCGCCATCACGCGGCGCGCCGCCTCCTCGTCGCCCAGAACCTTGCTCACCGAATCGAACACGGAAGCCTGCGGCTCAGGAACCAGATTGTCGCTCATATCTCTCCAGTCGTTAATCGCGAAACCGTTAAATCAAGAGTACAACTCGGACCGCTCTCATGGCAGTGCGGTGACCGTTTATTTCGCCGCCAGCGCCTTGGCGACGGAGTCGCGCATGCCCTCCCAGCCAAGCAGCGCGCACTTGATGCGCATCGGGTACTTGGACACGCCCTGGAACACCACGGCGTCCTCCAGCTTCTCCTCCTTGGCCTCGTCCTGCAATCCAGCACCGCGCGACTCCATGAGCTCATGGAAGTCGCGGAACAGCTCCATCGCCTCGTCGACGGTCTTGCCAGCGCACAGGTCAACCATGACGGACAGGCTCGCCTGCGAGATCGAGCAGCCGTGGCCGTCCCACACCAGACGCTCGATGGTGTGCGGCTCGCTGTCGGAGACCTCGGCGTGAACCGTCGCCTCGTCACCGCAAGTGGGGTTGAACTGGTGGGATTCGCCCGGCGTGCAGTATTCGTGGCTGGCGCGCACGGTCGTGTCGGCCGGCGCGGAGCCCTGTTCCTTGGACACGTCCGCCGCGAAATGCTCACGACCATGCGGGTCACGCGCGGCCTCAAGAATCACTTCCTGATACATCTGCTCAAGATCGTCGCCGCTCATGCCGAAATCACCCATCGGTCAATCCCTTCCCATGCATAGCGCTCGATAGCGCTCGATATCATTCACGAACACGCGAAACGCCGTCCGCGTGAGATTCCGTGGATATTATGCCACATGCCGTGACAGTATCCCGTGGGAGTCATACGCGAACGGCGTAAACGCGACACGTATCACAGTCCGAAGAACGGACGGACCTTCGCCACGGCCTCGACCAGGGCGTGAGCGTCGTCGACGCTGTTGTACACGCCGGAGGATGCGCGGTTCGACGCATACAGACCGAAGTGGCGGTGCACCGGCTGGGCGCAGTGATGGCCGACACGGATGGCGATGCCTTGCGCGTCGATGAACTGCCCGACATCATGCGGGTGTACGCCCGCAACGTCGAACGCCACCGTGCCGATGCGGTTCACGTTCTCGCGCGGCCCGAGAATCCGCACGCCGTCGATGTCGCCCATCTTGAGCAGTTCGGCGGCGATCGTGCGCTCATGCGCCTCGATGTTCTCAAGCCCCACGTTCATCATCCATTCGGCGGCCACACCGGCTGCGACCACCTGGGCGACCGGCTGCGTACCGGCCTCGAAACGGGCCGGAGGCACCATGTACTGCGCGGGCTGGTCCATCCACGCGAGCTCGACCATGGAACCGCCGAAGTTCGCCGGCGGCAGGGCCTCCAACAGCTCACGGCGCCCGTACAGGAATCCCACCCCGGTGGGACCGTACATCTTGTGGGCGCTCCACGCGGCGAAATCGACGTCAAGCGCGTGGAAGTCGACCTTGAGGTGAGGCACCGACTGGCATGCGTCAAGGATGAAGATCGCGCCGACCTCATGGGCACGGCGGATGATGGGCGCGATGTCGGTGATGGCGCCCGTGGTGTTGCCCACGTGCGTGATGGCGACGACCTTGGTGCGTTCCGTGATCACCTCATCGGCGGTATCCGAGCGGATGCGGCCGTCTTCGGTCAGATCGAACCATTTGAGCGTGGCACCGGTGCGGTATGCCAGCTCCTGGAACGGCAGCAGCACGGAATGGTGCTCGGCCTTGGATACGACGATCTCGTCGCCGGGCTTGAGAGCGAACCGTTTCGCCGCCTCTCCCCCACGGCCCAGACTCGCGTTGCCGAACGCGGCGGCAAGAAGATTCAGTCCCGCGGTGGCCCCGGCGGTGACGACGATCTCCTCGTTGCCCTCCTCGGCGTTGGCTCCGACCAGGCGGGCGACCTTCACGCGGGCGTCCTCGAACGCCATGGTGCTGCGGGCCGCCAGCTCATGCGCCCCGCGGTGCACGCCGGCGTTGATCGTGCGGTAGAACTCGCTCTCCGCATCGATCACGCACTGCGGCTTCTGCGAGGTGGCCGCGGAATCCAGATAGACGAGCGGATGCCCGTGGATCTGCTGATCCAGAATCGGGAACTGCGCCCGAATCGCCGTAAAATCAACCATTGTTTCCCTTAGATTCAATGTCCTGCCGATATGTCGTTTTTCAGTTATCCGCTTATTCGCTCGCCGCTTCCAGCGGTGGATCATGCTTCCGGCGGTGGCCGCGGGGTGCAGGGATGTCCTGTTCCCGGGATCGCTCCAGGCCGCTCGGGCCAAGTTTACGGTCGGGAATAGTACACCCCAGGCAATGAGACCACACCTCAAACGCAACGAAACGAAGAAATCAGGCCAGAGCCGATTCGGAGTCGGAGCCTTCGGGCAGGTACTTGTCGTAGCCGGTCTCTTCGAGTTCGTCGGCAAGCTCGGGACCGCCGGTCTTGACGAAGTGGCCGTCTGCGAACACATGCACGATGTCGGGCTTGATGTACTTGAGGATGCGCGTGTAGTGCGTGACCATCAGGATGCCCAGTCCGGTGCTCTCCTTGGCGCGGTTCACGCCTTCGGACACGGTGCGCAGGGCGTCCACGTCGAGGCCGGAATCGGTCTCGTCCATGATGGCGAACTTCGGCTTGAGCAGTTCGAGCTGGAGCACTTCGGCGCGCTTCTTCTCGCCGCCGGAGAAACCTTCGTTGACGGAACGCGACGCGAACTTCGGGTCCATGCGCAGCTTCTTCATCGCGGCGCCGAGCTCCTTGGTCCAGGTGCGGATGGCGGGGGCCTTGCCGTCGACCTCGGTCTTGGCGGTGCGCAGGAAGTTGGTCATCGACACGCCAGGAACCTCGACCGGATACTGCATGGCGAGGAAGAGTCCTTCCTTGGCGCGCAGGTCGGGGGTCTGCTTGAGGATGTCGACGCCGTCGAGCAGCGCCTCGCCCGAGTCGACCTCGTACTTGGGGTGGCCGGCCAGCGTGTAGGCGAGCGTGGACTTGCCGGAGCCGTTGGGGCCCATGATCGCGTGGGTCTCGCCGGAATGCACGGTGAGGTTCACGCCTTTGAGAATCTGCTTGCGACCCTCCTTGGTCTCCACGGATGCGTAGAGGTCCTTGATTTCGAGAGTGTGCTGTTCGGCCATCGTTACTTATCCTCCAATACGGCTTTCATGGCGTCGCTTTCGCCGCGGGCGAGGCGGCGGTCGATTACGTTCATCAGGTGTTCGGCGATGAATGGCACGCCGATCTCTTCGACGAGTTCTCCGAAGAACCCGCGTACGACGAGCTTGCGGGCCTCCGTTTCGGGGATACCTCGCGACTGCAGATAGAACAGTTCCTCGTCGTCGAAACGGCCCACGGAGCTCGCGTGTCCGGCGCCGATGATGTTGCCGTTCTCGATTTCGAGGTTCGGCTCCGAATCGGCGATCGCGCCCGGGGTGAGCACGAGGTTGCGGTTGAGCTCATACGAGTCGGTGCCCGGCGCGGTCGGCGCGATCAGCGCATTGCCCACCCAGGTGGAGTGCGCGTCCTTACCGTCGAGCGCGCCCTTGTAGACCACACGGGACTTGCACTCGGGATGGTTGTGCACCACCATCGTGCGGTGTTCGATGTGCTCGCCGGGGTCGACGAAGTAGATGCCGAGCATGTTGAGGTCGCCCTGCTCGCCGCCGAAGTCCTGATCCATGCGGATACGGACCACGTCGCCGCCGAGTGTGACGACGGAGTGGCGCAGGGATGCGCCCTCGCCGACGTGGATGCGCTGGTTGCCGACGTGCTTGGAGCCCTTCTCCCACTCCTGCACGAAGGTGGTGGAGACGTGGGAGTTCTTGCCGGTGACGATTTCCACGCCTTCGGCGAGACGGGCCAGACCGTGGTGCTCGACGATGACGTCGGCGTGGGCCTCATCGGCCGTCGAGATGACCAGATGCAGGGCATCGAGGTCGTCGCCGCTGCCGATCACGTTGACCAGCACCGGCTGGGCGATCTCGCCCGACAGCTCGATCACCGTTGCGGTACGCCCGGAATTCCACTCGACGGCGGCCGCCCGATCGCTGGGCTTGGAGACCGTGCCGGAGACTCCTTCGCCGAGGGCGCACTGGCTGACGGCCACATGCTTTTCGTCGACCGCGGTGCCATCGGCGTAACTGATCGCGATGGTCGTCTCCCCGCTCGGCTTGAACACGTCGAAGAACTCTCCGATGCGGTCGAGCGGCGTGTAGCGCCAATCGTCCTGCTTGCGCTTCGGCACGGCGAAATCGTTCACGTCGAACGAGCGCGGCTCCCTGTCGGCACTCGACGGCATGGCCGCCGGCACCGCGTACGGGTCGTTCGGATCCGCGACGGGAATGGTGATTTCAGTATTGTTCGATGCCATGGGAATCAGCCCACCGATCCTTCCATCTGCAGTTCGACCAAACGGTTCAGTTCGAGCGCGTACTCCATCGGCAGCTCGCGGCTGATCGGCTCGACGAAGCCACGCACGATCATGCCCATGGCCTCCTTCTCCTCAAGGCCGCGGCTCATCAGATAGAACAGCTGATCCTCGGAGACCTTGGAGACCGTGGCCTCGTGGGCCATCGTCACGTCGTCCTCACGCACGTCCACATGCGGGTACGTGTCGGAACGGCTGAAGTCGTCCACCAGCAGGGCGTCGCACACGGTGGAGTTCGACGAGCCTTCGGCTCCGTCGACGATCTTGACCAGTCCGCGGTACGCGGAGCGGCCACCGCCGCGCGAAATCGACTTGGCGACGATCGTGGAGCTGGTGTGCGGAGCGAGATGAATCATCTTCGCGCCGGTGTCCTGATACTGGCCCTTGCCGGCGAAGCCGAGGGACATGGTCTCGGCCTTGGCGTACGGCTCGGCGAGAATGCACGCCGGGTACTTCATCGTGGCCTTGGAGCCGATGTTGCCGTCAACCCATTCCATCGTGCCGCCCTCGCGCACGTAGGCGCGCTGGGTGACGAGGTTGTAGACGTTGTTCGACCAGTTCTGCACGGTGGTGTAGCGCACGCGCGCATGCTTCTCGACGATGATCTCGACGATGGCGGCGTGCAGCGAGTCCTCGGACCAGATCGGGGCGGTGCAGCCCTCGACGTAGTGCACGTAGGAGCCTTCGTCGGCGATGATCAGCGTACGCTCGAACTGGCCCATGGCCGGCGTGTTGATGCGGAAGTAGGCCTGTAGCGGGATGTCCACGTGCACGCCCTTCGGCACGTACACGAACGAGCCACCGGACCATGCGGCAGTGTTGAGGGCGCCGAACTTGTTGTCTTCGGGGCTCACGACGGTGCCGAAGTACTTCTTCACCAGGTCGGGGTATTCGCGCACGGCGGTATCGGTGTCCACGAAGATCACGCCCTGGTCGGCGAGGTCCTTCTGGATGGAGTTGTAAATCACTTCGGACTCGTACTGCGCGGCCACGCCGGAGACCAGACGGCTTTTCTCGGCCTCGGGGATGCCCAGTCGGTCGTAGGTGGAGCGGATGTCGTCCGGCAGCTCCTCCCACGTCTTGGCCTGCTTGTCGATCGGCTTGACGTAGTACTTGAAGTCGTCGGCGTTGAATCCGCTCAGGTCCACGCCCCAATCGGGCATCGGCTTCTCAAGGAACGCCTTGAATCCGCGCAGACGCATGTCGAGCATCCACTGCGGCTCGCCCTTGTCCGCGCTGATGTCACGCACGACCTGTTCATCGATGCCGCGCTTCGCGGCCTCGCCGGCCGCGTCGGAATCATGCCAGCCGTAGGTGTAATCACCGAATTGCTGGATGATCTCGTCATCCTTTTTGAGTTTCTCTTCGTCCACACGCTGGCGATCGGCCACATACTGGCTCATCTCCACGTCGGACGCGGCGTTGGGCGCCTGCTGGGTGTCGCTCACCTTGACGCTGCCTCCTATTCATCACATAGTTCCTACGTTAAGTTAGCAGAACCTCACGGCGAACTCCACAGCAGACCCGCATGTTGGCTTAGCGCAAAACGTGAGCTTGCTTATATTGCGATTTCTTCGCAATGATCGCCGGACCGGCACTAAACAACGATGGGGATGCCCTTTCGGGCATCCCCATCGTCGCGTATCAGTCTACTCTTAAAGCCACACGCTCAGGCCTGACGGGCTTCCTGATGATCCAGCGCGGCCTTGACGAGCCCCGCGAACAGGGGGTGGGGCTTGGTCGGGCGGGACTTGAACTCCGGGTGAGCCTGGGTGCCGACATAGAACGGGTGCACATCCTGCGGCAGCTCGACGAACTCGGTGAGCTCGCCGTCCGGGCTCTGACCGGAAATGCGCAGGCCCCCCTCGCGCAGGAGATCCTTGTAGGCCACGTTCACCTCATAGCGGTGGCGGTGACGCTCGGTGACATGCGTGGTGCCGTACAGCTGCGCAACGAGGGAGTCCTCCTCCAGCTCGGCCGGGTAGCTGCCCAGACGCATGGTGTGGCCCATGTCGCCGTGGCCGGCGACGATGTCCTTCTGCTCCTCCATCGTGGCGATGACCGGGTTGGAGCAGTCGGGCTCGAACTCGGAGGAGTTCGCGTCCTCGATGCCCAGCACGTGGCGAGAGTATTCGATGACCATGGACTGCAGGCCGAGGCACAGGCCGAGAGCAGGCAGCTTGTTTTCGCGCGCGTACTTGAGCGCGCCGATCTTGCCGTCGATGCCGCGGATGCCGAAACCGCCGGGGATGACGATGCCGTCGACCTGGTCAAGCGCGGCGGCCGCGCCTTCCTCGGTCTCGCACTTGTCGGCGGCGACCCACTTGACGTTGACCTTGGCCCAGTTGGCGAAGCCGCCGGCCTTGATGGCCTCGGTGACGGACAGGTAGGCGTCCGGCAGGTCGATGTACTTGCCGACGATCGCCACGTTGACCTCGTGCTTGGGGTGGTGCACGCGCTCCAGCAGGTCAGCCCACTCGTCCCAGTCGACGTCGTGGAACGGCAGCCCCAGCTCGCGCACCACGTAGGCGTCAAGGCCCTCGTCGAACAGGATGCGCGGCACGTCGTAGATGCTCGGCGCGTCCACGCAGTTGACCACGCCCTCCTCATCCACGTCGCACATCAGGGAGATCTTGTCCTTGATGGACTTGTTGAGCGGGCGGTCGGAACGCAGCACCAGCGCATCCGGGGAAATGCCGAGCTGGCGCAGCATCATCACGGAGTGCTGGGTCGGCTTGGTCTTGAGCTCGTGCGCGGCGGAGATGTAGGGCACCAGGGAGACGTGCACGAACATGCAGTTCTCGGCGCCGAGGTCGCGACGCACCTCACGGGCCGCCTCCAGGAACGGCTGGGATTCGATGTCGCCGACCGTGCCGCCGATTTCGGTGATGATCACGTCGACATCATCGCTCGCCTGGGCGCGCATGCGGGACTTGATCTCGTTGGTGATGTGCGGGATGACCTGCACGCACTGGCCGAGGTACTCCCCCGCGCGTTCCTTGCGCAGCACCTCCTGATAAATCTGCCCGGTGGTGACGTTGGCCTTCTGGGAGAGGAACACGTCGAGGAAGCGCTCGTAGTGGCCGATGTCGAGATCGGTCTCGGCACCGTCTTCGGTCACATAGACCTCGCCGTGCTGGAACGGGTTCATGGTGCCCGGATCGACGTTGATGTACGGGTCGAGCTTCTGCTGCAGCACATGGATGCCGCGGCTGCGCAGCAGACGACCGAGCGAGGAGGCGGTCAGGCCTTTTCCGAGGGATGAGACCACGCCACCGGTAACGAAAATGTGCTTGGTGATGTGTTCTTGAGAATTGCCATGTTGTCTTCTAACCATGGAATTTCACTATATCATCTGCCTATGACGGATTCCTGTGCGGCATGATCGGGCCGCCGCCCGCGCAACGGCCCGCCGGCCGTCTCGGACTGCGGGCTGCGGCGGTCGCGGTCATGGCGGCGTTGGCCATGTTGCCGCAGGTCATGTCCATCAGCGCGTTGCGCTCGGAGCCCGCGCATGCAGCGACGAGCGGCATCACGCTTCGCGCCGGGGAGAATCTCACGCTTGCGGGTCATGCGTTCACGGTGACGCGCATCGGCCGATATGACGATGTCAGGCATGCCGGCGGTACAGTGACCGGATTCGATGTCGTCGGCGACACGGCATGGAGAACCGCGTCCTCCATGCAATCGTCGCCTCGAAACGAAACCGGCATGACGAACGAAACCGGAATGACGGTTGACGAAGCACAGGCATACAACCGGAGGCTCATTGATTCAGGACAATACGATCTCGGGCAACCGGATGCCGAGCAACAGAACGGCTCCGGAGATTCGGGCACGGTCATCGGCAGGATACTGATCCCGACCATATCGACTGACTTGCCCATCCGCCAGAGCTCTGACGCAGAGACGCTGCGGCGCGGTGCCGGCCTGCTACACGACACCAGTCTGCCCGTCGGAGGCCCCGGAACCGCAGGATGCACCGCAAGACGATCGATCCCGATATATGGGCTTCATGCCGACGATCCCGGCAACGACGATTCCCCTCGTGACGTTCACACACGCAATCGGCACGGAACTTCAAAGGCTGTTACGGAATCGTACCAATAGCCTCATATCCCGCCATGCCACACGAACAACGGCCTCTGCCTCATCCCGCCAAAGCCCCATCCCGACACCATCAAATGGGACTTTGGCAGGATGAGGCTTACAGCAACAATGCACCCTCATATCCTGGCATCAAACATGGGGGCATGGATGCAACACCCGTTGATTTTGACGGGGGTATATAAGGGGTTACTATGGGGGAAAAACCTGAAAGCATATGATGAGGTATGTGATTGTATGGGGATTTTCGATGACCTGACTGGGACAATCGGCATGGTTGATGATGACAGGCGGTCATTGGATTCGCTGGAGCGTCTCGTTCTCGAAATGACACCTGGACTGCGCATAGCCTGGTCGGTCATCGACGGGCCGCGCGCCGTGAGCCTGACGCTGGACGCCCGGACGAGACCAGATCTGGTCCTGGTCGACCTGTCGATGGAATCCATGTCGGGCGTCATGGTATGCCGTCGTATCCGCCGACGCGACAGCATGGTGAAGCTTCTGGCCATGACCTCGTTCGCCAAGGAGACGTTCGGATTCGACGTGGCGCAGGCCGGCGCCCAAGGACTGGTCAGCAAGAACGACGAGCAGGAAATACTCGAAGGCTTGGCGACGGTACTTGGCGGAGGCGTTTACGGTGATTTCGGGTTCGTTGACGCCCGTGCCTCATTCGACCAGCTCGCGCATGAGACGCCGAAACGGGCTGACCTGGTCTCCAACCGCGAAGTGCAGGTGCTCGATCTTATGTCGCGTGGGCTGACCGACCTATCGATAGCGAAACGACTCGGCATTAAAGCGGCCACCGTGCGCAAGCACGCGCAGTCATCCATGCAGAAGCTCAACGCCGAAAACCGCGTCCAGGCGGTGCTCAAATGGACCGGGCATCATACCGAAGACGGCATGCGCCGTCAGGGATGATGCCCGCGTCACACAATCTACCGGTCGAACGCGGTCAGCCGCGTCGAGCCGGCCGACACCTCGTTCGACGCGGATCAGTAGCCCGTCGAATCGTAGGAATCACCGTACGAATCATAGGAGTCGCCATACGAATCGTACGAATTCTGGTTGTCATACGAGCTTGAGCCGCCGTACTTCTTCTTGTAGTTGTCGAGTTCCTGCTGCAGCTCCTGCTTCTTTTTGTCCAGCTCCTGCTTCTTCTGCTGGTAGTCCTTGTTGATGGAGTCGTAGGAGTCGTCGTCGGAGTTTCCGTTCGAGTCGCCGCGCGGAACCTCGATGTAGCCATCTTTGTTCTTGTTGTTCGAACCGCCGTTCGTCGTCTGCGACGTTTCGGTGCCCTTGCCGTCCTTGCCGTCGCCTCCCTTGGACGTCAACGCCCAAACCAGCACGCCGATCAGGGCCAACGCGACGACGATGGAGACGACGATGGCGATGATCTTGCCCGTGTTGTTCTTCTTCGGAGGCTGACCGTACGGCTGGTACGGAGTACGCTGATACGCACCCTGCTGCGGATAGCCGCCGGCGTATGGCTGCTGCCGTTGGCCTGCTCCCACCGGAGGATAGACGGGCTGCCCGCCTGCCGGCGGACGCTGGCCGCCGGCGTAGCCGCCCTGACCCTGCCAGGAGTCATGTTGCGGGTAACCGGGCTGCGCGTAACCGGGCTGATGCTCCCCGGGCTGCGAAGCAGCTCCATACTGCGGATAATCGTTGTTGCCGTTGTGTGCATCGCCCTGAACCCCGTAAAGCGATGCACCGTTCGGATAACCGCCATTGGCCGGACCTTGCGGGTACCCCTGATTCGCTTCATCGTTCATGGACACCACACTAGGCGCAGCAAGCCCGACGCGCAAGCGCACCAGCAATGATGACCACCCGTTGAAACGGTTCTGCGCCTGCGGATCAGTCGACGAGATGAGCGATGGCGTCCAGCGCAAGCTTGTAACCGTAGAATCCCATTCCCGTGATGGTGCCGGTGGCGACCGGGCTGATGACCGAACGCTTGCGGAACTCATCGCGGGCGGAGGGATTGGAGATGTGCACCTCCATCAGCGGCAGTCCGGCATCGCCCACCATGTGCGCGGCGTCGGCCAGCGCGTACGAGTAATGCGTGAATGCGGCCGGGTTCATCACCACCGGGGTCTGCTCGTCGACGGCCTGATGCATCCAGCGCACCATCTCGGCCTCGTCGTCGGTCTGGCGCACCTCGACCTTCAGCCCGAGCGCGGCGCCCCACTGGGAGCATTGCGTGCGCAGCGTCTCAAGATCCTGCCTGCCGTAGACGTCCGGCTGACGCACTCCGAGGCGGCCCAGATTCGGCCCGTTGACGACTATCACCTTGGTCATGATGCACTTTCCTTTGGCTGATGATTGATATTGCTGGGGTGGGCGAAAACACGACTCGGACCGGTCATGTGGAGACCGGTCCGGCGTCGTCACGCCTGGATACGTCTGAACGCCTCCTCGACCGCGTCCGCCGGCGGATCGTCCAGATGCACCGGATGGCCGATCGAATCGAGCACGACGAACCGCAGCTTGTTGCCACGAGCCTTCTTGTCGCGGTGCATCAGCGCCAGCACTTCGTCGAACGTGCCGCCGTTCCATGAGGTCGGCAGACCGAGCGAGCCAAGCAGAGAGCGGTGATAATCGACCAGATCCTGGTCGATATAGCCCAGCAGATGACCCAATTCCGCCGCATACACGCATCCGACCGCGACCGCGTTGCCGTGGCGCCAGCGGAAATGCTCAAGTTTTTCGATGGCGTGGGCGAGTGTATGGCCGTAGTTGAGGAATTCACGCAGGCCCGCTTCCTTGAGGTCCGCGGAGACGTGGTACGCCTTGACCCGGACCGTGCGCTCGATCAGTTCGGCGACCACGTTCTCCAGACCGTTGCCAAGGAACGTAGCCCCGTCGAATGCGCGAAGTTCGGCCGCATGCTCTTCAAGGATGTGCAGGATTTCGGGGTCCTTGATGAATCCCGATTTGGCGACCTCGCCCAGCCCTTCGATGAAGATATCGTTGGGCAGCGAGACGAGTGTCTTGAGGTCGGCGAGCACGCCGGCAGGCGTGTAGAACGACCCGACGAGGTTCTTGCCCTGCGGCGTGTTGATGCCGGTCTTGCCGCCCGTGGAGGCGTCCACCATGGCGAGCAGCGACGTGGGGCAATTGACGTACCGCACGCCGCGCATCCATGTGGCGGCCACGAAACCGGCCAGATCCGTGGCGGCGCCTCCGCCGACGCCCACCACGGCGTCGGAGCGTGTGAAGCCCTCGTCGCCGAGCCGCTGCCAGATGCCGTTGGCGACCTCGATCGTCTTGCCCGCTTCGGCGTCGGGGATCACGATGTCCGACACCTGGTAGCCGCCTTGTCGCAGCAGCGTGCGGGCACGGTCGGAATGACGCTGCACCGGCTGCGTGTGGATCAGGGCTATCCGGACCGGCTTCGGCCCCAGCACCTCGGAGAGGTGGTTCATCGCCCCTTCCCCGATGCTCACGTCATAATCCTCGATGGTCGCGCCGGTCACATGAACCGTTCGTTCGGTAATCATATCCATCATCTTCCTCGCCGCGGCGAGCGGCGTCTGCCCGTATGTTTCGACATGGACGTTCGCCACCCGGTAGTACACTGGGTCGCGCTGGCGGTACAGCTTCTTCCAGCGGGCATTGGCGTCCCCCTGCAGCATCGGCCGGCCACCACCGCGATGGGCTCGTTCCATGGCCTCGCGCGGGTCGGCCATGAGATACACGACCTTGCCGCCGTCCTCGATGTATTCCTTGAGATCGTCCTGCACCGCGGGCGTCATCGGGGCGCCGCCGCCCAGGGCGAAGACGCCTCCGAACCCGTGCAGCATCCCGGCGATGACCTCGGATTCGACCTCGCGGAACGCGGGTTCGCCGTGACGCTCGAAATATTCGGGGATGCGCATGCCGACCTCGTGCTCGATTTCGACGTCGGCATCCGCGAACGGCAGCGACATCAGCTGCGCGACCTCCTTGCCGACACGGGTCTTCCCGGCGCCCATCATACCGATGATGACGGCGACTGGTCGAGTGGGCATGGTTTCTCTCCCTTGGTTCAGGACGTACGGTTCGTTGCGGATGACGTTACCGCGCCGTCAGCGCATGTGCTCCGGCCAGGAGGCGACGTACTGCTCGAAGTTGCGGCGCGTCTCCGCTACGCTGTCTCCGCCGAACTTGTCAAGGGCGTATCGCGCCAAGGTGAGCCGGACCATGGCCTCGGCCACGACGGAGGCCGCAGGCACGGCCGTGGTGTCGGAACGCTGGTTGATGGCGGATGCGGCCTCGCCGTCGGTGACGTCGACCGTGCGAAGGGCGCGCGGAATCGAGGGGATCGGCTTCATCGCGGCCCGTACGCGAATCGGCTGGCCGTTCGACATGCCCCCTTCGATGCCGCCCGCACGGTTGGTCAGTCGCGTGATGCGCCCATCTGCGCCGGGGACCATCTCGTCATGCGCCTGCGATCCGGGGCGCACGGCCTCCAGGAACCCGTCGCCGATCTCCACGCCCTTGATGGCCTGGATGCCCATGACCGCCGAGGCCAAGGCAGCGTCGAGCCGGCGATCCGATTCGACGTAGGTGCCGATGCCGGCGGGCACGCCGTATGCGAGCACTTCGATCACGCCGCCGACGGTATCGGCGGTGGACTTGATCTCGTCGATGCGCGCGATCATCCTCTCCTCGGCCGCCTTGTCCAGCGTACGCACCGGGGATGCGTCCAGCGCTTCGACGTCGTCGGGGGTCGGCAACGCTGCGTCATCGGCGTCCTCGACGCCCGCCCCTCCGATGGAGATCACATGCGACACGGTGCGAATGCCGAACGCCTGCTCAAGGAACCGCGCGGCGACCGCGCCCAGCGCCACGCGGGACGCGGTCTCGCGCGCGCTGGAGCGCTCCAGCACGGGTCTCGCGTCGTCGAACCCGTATTTGCGCATGCCGGTGAGGTCGGCGTGTCCCGGCCGCGGCCTGCTCAGCGGGGCGTTGCGCCCCTCACGCGGCAGATCGTGGTCGAGTGGATCCGCGCTCATCACCTCGGTCCATTTCGGCCATTCGGTGTTCGCGATCTCGATGGCCACCGGTGATCCCAGGGTCTCGCCGAAACGCACGCCGGTGAGCAGACGCACCTTATCCTGCTCGAACTTCATGCGCGCGCCGCGCCCGTATCCCAGGCGCCGTCTCGCCAATGCATCGACGACGTCATCGCTGGTGACCCGAACGCCCGCAGGCAGCCCCTCGATCATCGCGACCAGCGCCTCGCCGTGTGATTCCCCCGCCGTCTGCCAGCGCAACATGCCATGCTCCTTTGATTCAATCGGTAACTTCGCTATATCTTATGTCATGACCTACCTTGCATACCTTCCCAGCTTGATATGTGGTATCGCCGTGAGCGTCGAGGACATTCGGCGCCGGCGCGTGCCGCGCCTGTGGATCGCCATCGGGTGCCTGGCACAGCTGGTGGCGGTCATCATCGTCGCCGTCATGGCGAACACGATGTTCCTGCTGGTGCAGGCCCCTCTGTTCGCCGTGCTCAGTGCCGTGCTGCAGGCCGGGCTGTCGATGGTCAAGCCCGGATCGATGGGGTTCGGCGACGTGACCTGCACGCTGGCCATGGGCCTGGCCGTGGGGATGGCCGGGCTGACCGCCGTGGTGGTCTGGTGGCTGGCCATGGGTCTGCTGGGATTGGCATGGATGGCGCTGTGGCTAAGGTTCGATCCCCAGCGCCGATCCGACCATGCGGGCAAGGTCCCGTTCGCACCCGCGATCGTCTGCGCGGCGGTGGTCGCGGTCATCGCGACGACGCTGCTTTAGTTCGCGCTCTTGTTGTTGTCCTTGTATTCCTTGACGTACTGCTCGAACTGCGCGTTCTGCTCCTCGACGGAGCCGGTGGTGAATTTCGTCTCGCCGGTACTCAGGTTCACAGTGACGAAATACAGCCAGTCGCCCTGCTCCGGGTTCATCGCCGCCTGGATGGCGCTGTCTCCCGGATTGCTGATGGGCGTGGGGGTGAGTCCCTTGTTGACGCGCGTGTTGTATTTGTTCGACGAGTCGTTGAGCTGCGCGTTGGTCAGCTGCGTGCCGTTGATGCCCAGACCGTACGCGGTGGTCGAATCCATGCCCAGCGTCATGTCGCGGTCGAGACGGTTGAGGATGACGCGGGTCACCTTGCCGTAGTAATCGGGCGAATTGACCTCGGCCTCCGCGATGGAGGCGATGATCAGCAGCCGCTGCCGCTCGCTGCCGGTGGGCACGTGCATCTCGTTGAGCTTGGAGACGCGCTTGTCGACGATGGTCTTCAGGATCTTCTGCGCGGAGCCGAGTCCCTTGACGTCGTACTTGCCGGGTTCCAGCCATCCCTCGAAGTTGCCGCCGGCTTCCGCGGGCAGTATTCCCTCGCCTTTGGCGTCGATGATCTTCTGGAATTCGGATTCGTCGATCTCGCTGAGCGCCGCGGCCTTCTTGATGACGTCGGACACCCGCTCCCCCGCGTTGACGTCGAGGAAGCCCTCCGCCTTGCTCTGATCGGACAGGATCGCCGCCACGGACGACGCGGGCATGTGCTTGCGCAGCTGATAGGTGCCCGGATACAGCGTCATACCCGATGAGACACCGGTGAACGCGTCCGCGGACTTGACCACTTCGGCCTCGACGAGACGCTTGGCGATGCTGGACGGGCTCTCGCCCTGCGAGACGGTGAACTCCACGGACCCGTATCCCTGACCGCTGTAGTCCTGCACGGAGTAGGTGTCGCCGTCGTTGCGGTCCCTGATGGCGCGCAACGCCCTGACTCCGAAGAACCCGCCGGCTATGACCACGACGAGCACCGCGACGACCATGGTCAGCACGATGATGGTCTTGCGGCGGCGGACATTGCGCCGACGGCGCATTTCCCGCCGTGATTTCGGCGGTCTGGGGGGCTTTACCGACGTGGTGTTGCCTTTGGAGTCGACCCAATGGGTGTTCTCCTCGAAAAAATCGGCGAGGTCATCTGACACTAGCTCTCTCCTCACACTTTCATGGCGCCGTCCAGCGCGGTCTGCAATATCACGACAGCGGATTGCTGATCGACCACCGGACGATGACGGCGGGACCCGAGTTGCGCTTCCAGCAATTGCCGATGCGCGCTGACCGTGGTCAGCCGTTCATCCAATAATGTTACCTGAGGAATGTGGTACAACGCGAAATCGTGTTCATCCATCAAGTTGCGCATGCGCTTTTCCAGGTTCGCGCTCCAACGGCGAGCCTTCTTCGCGCTTTTTCCTTCGGTGCCGTCAAGTTGAAGCGGCAGTCCCACCACAATGTGGTCCACCGCTTCGTCCTCGATGACAGTAATGACGTCATCCAGCGCACGGAACGAATCGCCGTATGCCTGGATGTTGCCATAGGGATGGGCAAAGGTGAGCTCAGGGTCGGACAATGCGAGCCCGACCCTGGCGTCACCCAAATCAACGCCTAGCCATACCACCTGATGGTTCAGCCCTTCAGCGCCTCGGCCTCAAGTGCCTTCAGCGCCTCGTCGATGCAGCTCGCGTCGGAGCCGCCGCCCTGGGCGAAGTCCGGCTTGCCGCCGCCACCGCCGCCGAGCATCTTGGATGCCCCGCGAACCAGGTCGCCGGCCTTGATGCCGTTCTTGCGGGCGGCCTCGTTCGTGGCCACGGCGACCATCGGCTTGTCGTCCTCGGAGACGCCGGCAAGCGCTACGACGACCGACGCGTCCTCGCCGAGCTGGGCGCGGACGTCCATCACGGTCTTGCGCAGCGCGTCGAACGAGCCGAAGTGGCCGACGTTCTTCGCAGCGACCTTGACACGCGCCGCGGACGTCTTCGCGGCCGCGACGAGCTGGGGCACGGACGCGGCCAGCTGGCCTTCGTACATGGCGGCCAGACGGCGGTCGGATTCCTTGAGCTTGGCCAGCAGCGTGTTGACGCGCTCCGCCAGCTCGTCCGGACGTGCGTTGAGCTTGTCGGACAGCTGGGAGACCAGGGCGTGCTCGCGGGCGTTGAACTCGTAGGCGCCCTGGCCGACGACGGCATCCACACGGCGCACGCCGGAGCCGATCGAGGCTTCGGACATGATGTTGATCGAGCCGATCTTGCCGACGTGGTCGACGTGGGTGCCGCCACACAGCTCGCGGCTCCAGCCGTCCTCGCCGATGGAGACCACGCGCACGATGTCGCCGTACTTCTCACCGAACAGGTGCATCGCGCCGAGCGCGATCGCGTCGTCGAACTTCATTTCGGTGGTGGTGACGATCAGGTTGTCACGCAGACGGTCGTTGACTCGCGCCTCGACGGTGTTCATCACGTCCTTGCTCGGTGCCGACGACCACTGGAAGTCGAAGCGCAGGCGGTTCGGCGCGTCCTCGGATCCACGCTGCGTAGCCTGGGGGCCGAGCTCCTCGCGCAGGGCCTTGTGGACCATGTGCGTGGCGGTGTGCGAGCGGGCGATGGCGCCGCGGCGGGCGAGATCGATGCTCGCGCTCACCTCGGTGCCGACGACCAGCGTGCCTTCGGTCAGACGGCACTGGTGGACGATGAGATCCTTGATCGGCTTCTGCACGTCGTCGACTTCGAGCACCGCGCCATCGTCGGACAGGATCTCGCCCTGATCGGCGAGCTGGCCGCCGGCCTCGGCGTAGAACGGCGTACGGTCGAGGATGACCTCGACGTTCGCGGGGGCGCTGACGGCCGGAACCGAACCCTTGCCCTCCTGCATGATGCCGAGGACGCGGCCGCGAGCGGACATGTCGGTGTAGCCGAGGAAGTCGATGGGCTGCACGAGCGTCTTCTTGAAGTCGTCGTACACGCTCAGGTCAACGTTGTGGCGCTTCTTCAGCGCATCGGCACGGGCGCGGGACTTCTGCTCGCTCATCAGCTCGCGGAACTTGGCCTCGTCGACCTTGACGCCCTGGTCGGCCGCCATCTCCAGCGTCAGCTCGATCGGGAAGCCGTAGGTGTCGTGCAGCGTGAACGCGTCGTCGCCGGAGACGACCGGGTCGGAGGTCTTCTTCGCCTTGTTGACGGCGACGTCGAGGATTTCGATGCCGTTGTCGAGCGTGCGGCGGAACGCGTCCTCCTCGCCGTAGGCGGATTCGGAGACGTCATGGAACGTCTTTTCGAGCTCCGGGTAGCTGGCGACCATCGCGTCCTTGGAGACGGGAAGCAGGTGCGGGATCACCGGCTCGGTGACGCCCAGCACGCGCATGGCCTGGATGGTGCGACGCAGCAGTCGGCGCAGCACGTAGCCGCGGCCGACGTTGGACGGGCGCACGCCGTCGGACATGATCATCAGCGCGGAACGCACGTGGTCGGCCACGACGCGGAACTTGACGTCCGCGGCCGCGTCCTCGCCGTACTTGCGGCCGGAAAGCTGCTCAGCCGCCTCGATGACCGGGTAGACCTCGTCGGTCTCGTAGATGTTCTGCTTGCCCTGCATCAGGTAGGCCAGACGCTCCAGACCGGCGCCGGTATCGATGTTCTTCTGGTTGAGCTCGCCGACGATGTGCAGGTCGGTCTTGGACTTGACGTTGTCGACCTCGTAGTTCTCGAACACGAGATCCCAGATCTCGATGAAACGGGTCTCGTCGGCCGCGGGGCCGCCGTCCTTGCCGTATTCGGGTCCGCGGTCCACGTAGATCTCGGAGCAGGGGCCGCCGGGGCCGGGGCCGCCGGTGGTCCAGAAGTTGTCTTCCATGCCGAAGATCTGCATGTGCTCGGGGTCGAAGCCCTCGTTCTTCCAGATCGAGCGGGCTTCCTCATCATCGGTGTACGTGGTGACCCACAGCTTCTCGGGATCGAAGCCGTAACCACCTTCGGACTGCGGCGTGGTCAGCAGCTCCCAGGCGTAGTGGATCGCCTCCTCCTTGAAGTAGTCGCCGAAGGAGAAGTTGCCGAGCATCTGGAAGAAGGTGCCGTGACGGGTGGTCTTGCCGACCTCGTCGATGTCGAGCGTGCGCACGCACTTTTGGTTGGAGGCCATGCGCTTGTGGGGAGGGGTCTGCTCGCCGAGCAGGTACGGGATGAACGGCACCATGCCGGCGATGGTGAACAGCGTGGTCGGGTTCGGCGAGATCAGTGACGCCGAAGGCATGACCAGATGGTCGTGCTTGGAGAAGTAATCCAGATAGCGCTTCGCGATTTCTGAAGTGCGCATGAGTTGGTGAGCTCCCTTGTGGGTTGGGGCCGTGCTGGCCCGCATGCAAAATGATAGATAAAAATTTAAACAGCTGTTATGCGTGTGAAAGTGGGGGCATGCCCCGGATTCGCTACCGCGCGGCGCGGTCGATGTAATGTTGGTTGAGCTCAGCCTCGCGGGCTCGGCGGGTGGCGTTGAACTCGTTGACCAGGCCTTCCAGCGTCCTCATGCCCACATGGTCCTGATCCGGACCGAACACGAACGCTCGTGCGGCGTCAGGGGTGTTGGCCTTGACGTAGGCCTGGGCTTTGATGACGGCTAGGGCGCCGACGGTCACGCCGACACCGATCCAGAACAATCGTTTGAACATCACTGAGCCTTGCTTTCCTGCTGTCCGGAGCCTTCGACGGAGTCACGGCCGGTGCTCTTCTTGGCGACGAACGACTGCGCGGTGGATTTCAGCGCATAGAAGAACGACGCGATCTTGATGACGGGCTTGCCGAGGAACGAACCGTAAAGATCGGTCAGGGCGCCTACGTTGTTGGCAGTGGACGACGCGGCCGCGGAGATCCTGTTGACATCCTCAAGCGATTTGTTGACCTGCTTGACGGTGGTGACGCCCTCATCGAGGGCCGGGATGGCGTGCTCCCCCGACTCACGCACGGTGTCCGCAATCTGGTCGAACAGCTTGCCGAGGCGAATCAACGGATAGATCATGAAGCCCGCAAGCACGGCGAACGCTATTGCCGCGATAAGGCCGGCGATCTGGCCAACACCCATGTGTACCTCTTTTCCGTCCCACAGGCATACGCCCGTGCACACAATACCCGCAACACACTAGCCGTCACCCGAGACCGACGCTGCCGGCGGCATGCGGGTCGGCCGGCCCGGTCGCGCGTCTCACTGATTGTATGACACGACGGTGAGAGCCACTTCGAACGGCTTGGTCGTATCGAAATCAAGGCACGTAACCGACCCGTTGGCCGGCCTCTCGCTCAGGTCATACCCTTCCGGCGCGAAGCGGTGCATGAGGCTGAGCAGCGTATTGCCATGGGATATCTGCAGCACGTCGTCGCCGTCCTTGAGATCCGGGTTGGACGCGATCAGGGAAAACGCCCCGTGCACGCGGACCCAGTATTCGGCGTCGGATTCCGCGTCGTGGAACGGGTCGGCCTCCTTGAGGAAGTCGCGGGTCGCGGCGAGGCCGTACTTGGCGACGATGTCGTTGTAGTCCTTCGCGCCGTGGGGCCCTCCCGCGGCCGTCCAGGCGAGCGACATGTCCTGACCTTCGAAATAGCCGTAGCACTGCTCGCGGAAATGCATGTCCGACACGAGCACCGGCCGGGCGTTGCCGACCTCCTCGTTCACGTCGAGGATGCGCTTCGCGGTGATCTGCGCACGCGACGTATCGGAGCAGTACGCGGCAGCAAACCGCACGTACTTGAGTTTTTCCGCCGCCTTGTCGGCGTCCGCCAACCCCGCTTCGGTCAGCGGCGCATTGCACCATCCCTGAAGTCGGTTATACCTGTTGAACGTGGTCTGTCCGTGGCGGACAAGATGCAGATGGAGAATCATACCGACGATTATTCCACGCTTCCCGCATGCCACAAAACCCGCCGCGCCCATCGCCACAGACCCCTCCAGTCTGCTAACGCCCCCGCTGGCGGGGGGGGCTGGCATGCGCGGCATGACTGGGGGTGGTTCTCAGCTCAATGGAACAGCCCGCACTCAGTCCCTACCCATCCGTCCGGCTGATTCGCTCCCATCCCGTGTGCCACACCAGGCGAAAAACACCCCAAAATCGCATGGTGTGGTACAGCAGAGAGCCACACCATGCGATGTGAGCCTTCACATCGCATGGTGTGGCAAAGCACGGGTCGCGGAAACCGCCATTTTCCAATGACCGGTGAATGGGCCCGGAATCGCCCTTGGCCACACCAGCCCCAAAACCGCCAAAAATCGCATGGTGTGGTACAGGCGATAGCCGGATGACGGTCGGCGGGGAATCATCCCCACGCCTTTCCCGCGAAAGTCCCATCCGGCGACGAATAAATGGGACTTTCGCCGGATGAACACATATGAACACATATGAACACAGGTAAACACAAGCGCAAGAACACCAATGAACGCGAACGCGGGTTCAGGTCACAACTATAGCCATGAAACCCGCGGTGAAGTAGACTAGGCCACATGAGAGAGCAAGAACAGAAGGGGCTGCCTGACAGCCAGCGGCAAATCCGTTTCGACGGCATCGACGGCCTGCGTGCCGTGGCGATACTCGGCGTGGTCGCATTCCACACCCGCCCATCGCTGCTTGAGGGTGGTTTCATCGGTGTCACCATGTTCTTCGTGATCACCGGCTTCCTAGCGACTCGTTCGGTGATTCGCGCAGTGGACAGCCATGGCACGTTCCAGTATGGAAGGTATCTGGGGCGCCGGATCAAGAGGCTGTGGCCGGCAACACTGGCCACAATCGCCCTGACCGCTCCGTTCGCATGGCTGTTCGCCCCGAGCCTTCTCGACAAGGTGCGCACCGACGCGCTTCCAGGCGCGCTGTTCGCCAGCAACTGGGTGAACATCTTCCGCAAACTTCCCTATTTCGCGGCGGCCGGACTCCCCTCCCCTCTGACGCACCTGTGGTTCCTTGCGCTGGTCATGCAGTTCTATCTCGTATGGCCGCTGCTGATCATGGCGATCGGCCGTCTCGTTCGCGCCAAATGGGCTCGGACCGTCGTGATGGTGATAATCGTGCTTGCGTCGAGCGCGGCGATGTGGCTGCTGTTCGATCCCGACGACACGTCGCGCGTGTATTACGGTACGGATACGAGGCTCGCGGAGCTGGCGATGGGGGCGATGCTGGCGATGCTGATGCAGCGTGCCGACCGGACCGCTGACGATCGCAAACAGAGAGACGACGGTCGCGGCGCGTCCGCTATCATCCTGGACGTGTTCGGCTGGCTGTCGTTGCTGGCCCTATGCGCCGGTTTCTGGTTCATGAACGGCTATGACGACACGATGTATCACGGCGGGTACCTTGTCGCCGCCATATTGGGCGCCTTGGCCCTCGCCGGCGCCATCAGAGGAGTGAGCCTGCCGCGTGTGCTCGGCTGCGCTCCGCTGCGTTACCTAGGGTCGCGCTCGTATTCGCTGTATCTCATGCATTACCCGCTGCTGCAGTTCATGAATCCCGCCACCCGCACCGAAGCACTGCCGTGGTGGGGATGGCTGATTGAGGCGGCCGTGATATGGACGGCGACGGAGGCGTTCTACCAGCTGGTCGAGGCCACTCGCATGTACGAGCCGACGCCGCGCAGCAGGCATGCGAGGGCATCAGTGGAGCCGAGCGGACGGCTGAGGCCGGGGTCATGGGTGATGGCGGCTCTCGGCATCGTCACCGTGGCCGCGCTCACCTGGGCGCCGGTGAATTGGGAGCAGATCGCCCACGACCGCATGATCCAACTCCGGCCCGAACTCGCCGAGCCGGCGAAGCCTCTCGCCCTGCCCAAGCCGAAAAGCATCGAAAAGCCCTCGGACGACGGCACGGCGAGCAACAATGCCACGGCGAATCAGACGAATGACGACGGCTCCGAGCGGAACGGAGACAGCGCAAAGCCGACGTCTCCATCTGTCGCGCCCATTGCGGAGAAGGTGCCCGACAACTTGGATGCTTCGAAATACCACTATGACCCCAATACAGGAAGCTGCAACGCCGACATCATGATGATCGGCGATTCCGTCACCTCCGGCACGAAGGATGCGATCCAGGCGGCGTTTCCGAACGGATACATCAATGGCAAGCCGAACCGTCAGATGCCTCAGGCCGTCAGCGTGTTCCAGCAGGCGACCACTGCCGGGCACAGCGGCAGCGTCATCATTTACGGGCTCGGAACGAACGGCATCATCCGCAACGAACAGGTGGTCCAGCAGCTGATCGACCTTGCGGGCGGCAAGCCGGTGTATTTCGTGACGATCCGTATGCCCTATCCGAACCAGGAGAAGAACAACAACTCGATGATGCGTGCCGCAGCCAGCCACAACGGCAATGTGGGCATCATCGACTGGTACAAGTACAGCGAGGGCCACGGCGAATACCTGTACGACGACGGCATCCATCCCAACATGACCGGCGCTTATGCGTATGCGACGATGCTGCGGCAGGCGGTGTGCGGCCAGTGACGATGAACGCGGCCGATGGCCGGCCGAACCCGTGAGAACCGGACCGGAATACACGAACGCCCCGGGCGCAGTTCCACGGGGCGTTCGTGTGTATGTATGTCCTTACGCTGTAAATTACAGGTGGTGGATCCAGATCAGCGAGCGTAGAACTCGACGACGTACTGGATGTTGACCTGAACCGGGATCTCCTCGACTTCAGGCTTGCGGGTCAGGGTGGCCTTCAGGGAAGCCAGGTTCACGTCGAGGTAGCCGGGGACGGGCGGCAGCACATCGCGGTGCACGCCTTCGGCGGCGATCTGGAACGGAACCATGGTCTGGCTCTTGGCCCTCACCTGGATGGTCTGGCCGGGCTTGACACGGTAGGACGGACGATCCACGATGTTGCCGTCGACGAGGATGTGACGGTGCACCACGAACTGACGAGCCTGAGCGGTGGTACGGGCGATGCCGGCACGCAGCACGAGGTTGTCAAGACGGACTTCGAGATCGGTGAGCATCGCGTTACCGGTCTGGCCGGCGGTGCGGGTCGCCTTCTCGTAAGCGGAGCGAAGCTGCTTCTCGGAGACGCCGTACTGGGCGCGCAGACGCTGCTTCTCGCGCAGACGAACCGCGTAATCGGATTCGGTGCGACGACGGGTGCGGCCGTGCTCACCGGGAGCGTACGGGCGCTTTTCGAAGATGCGCTGAGCCTTGGGGGTCAGTGCGATGCCGAGGGCGCGGGAAAGGCGCACCTGACGGCGAGAACGCTGAACGTTGGTCATTCTTGTTCCTTTATTCTGTCGTTATCTGAACGGAACGCGAGGCTGTCCCCGCGCTGAGTCGGCCTCCCCAGTGCTTCGTCGTGACGTGCACGAACGGCGGAAAACCGCCGCCGACCCACTGATGGGCTAAGACTCCAGATAGCATCCGCCTTATGGCAGACACAATCGTTTATAATCGCATACCCTATGGACGACCCTGCGTGTCAGGCTCCGCCGGCCGGGGTGAGCCGCCCCGCGTCCATGGCATACACGCGGTCGGCGTATGGCAACGTGTCGCCGTCATGGGTCACGATAAGCACCGCCGCCGTCTCATCGGCGACGTTGCGCAGCAGACGCATGACCATCGTGGTGCTCGTCGCGTCGAGATCGCCGGTCGGCTCGTCGAGGATCAGCAGCTTCGGCCCGTTCATGAGCGCCCGGGCGATGGAGACGCGGCGCATCTCGCCACCCGACAGCTCCTTGGGATAGCTGTCGGACAGGTCAGCCACGCCGAGTCGATCCAGCAGCATCGTCGCCCGTCGCTCCAGGGCGTCGGGCTCGTGCTCCGCCGTGAGATCATCGTCGATGACGTCGGGCATGTCGGCATCGTCCTGCTCACGTGCGGAATCGGCCGCGCCGGCGGCATCGGCTTCGCCGGGCACCGCAACATCATCCGGCACCACCGTTTTCTTCGCCGGGCCAAACAGCACGGCCGGAAGAATGACGTTGTCGAGCACGGTGAGGTTGCCGAGCAGCGTCTGTCCCTGCGTGACGAACCCGAGCGTCGCGTTGCGCAGCTGCGAGAGCTCCTTGTCCGACAGCTTGGAGACGTTTCGGCCGTCGATCTCGACAGTGCCGGACGTCGGCTTGAGCAGGCCAGCGATCAGATTGAGCAGCGTGCTTTTGCCGTTGCCGGAACGTCCGATGATGGCGACCAGTTCGCCCTGGTCCATGGAGAAGCTCACGTGGTCGACGGCGGCGAAACGCGCGCCGCGCCGGGTGAATTCACGGGTCAGATCATTGATTTCAAGCATCGCCATGATGAATCACTCCCCCTCGCGCAACGTGAGATAGGTTTCGGGCGCGGACAGCTTGACCGCGGTGACGATTGACGCCAGCAGTCCGGTCGCGACGGCGAACACGAGGCTTATGGCGACGAGCGCGACGACCTTGAGCGCGTCGGTCTGCAGGTATGGCAGCTGCAGCTGCCTGCTGATCAGCGTGTTGAACGGGAACACCGCCAGAGACGCGCCCGCGATGCCAATGACGCCACCGACCAGTCCGATCAGCGCCGATTCCTTGACGATGAGCGCAATCAGTGTGCCGCGCGTGGCACCCATGATGCGGTAGGCCGCGAATTCCTTCTTCCGCTCGTTCATCGCGGATGCGAACACTGCCAGCAGCACGATGAGACCCATGATCCAGAACACTGCGACGAACAGCGTGACGTACCCGACCAGCGCGTCGAGGTTGGTCTTGGTGGTGGCTGTCACGCCGCCCGGATACACGAATCCGAGCCCTTCGAGACCGGATTCCTTGGTGATGTTGAGCGAGACCTGCTTGGCGTCATACCCGTCCTTGACCTTGATGAGGATCGCGGAGACCGCCTTGTCGGCGTATTCGGCGGGGATGGCCGTGTGTCCCACCGACGACGAGTACGAGACGATCGAGGGGATGGTGGACATATTGACGAACACCGAATTGTCCAGGCTGGTGCCGGTCGAGCCGAGCTGGGCGGCGACCGGGAACTCATGCCCGTACAGCTTGATCGTGTTGTTGCCGGATACGCTGATGTTCGAGCCGGCTACGACTTCTCCGTCTTTCAGCGTCCCGTCGAACTGCGATGTGATCCAGGGGGTGATGACGAAGTCGGTCGCGGGGTTGAAGCCTATGATCTGCACCTTCTCGTCGCAGCATGCGGCCGCGAGCGATGATATGTACGTCTGGGCCGTGACTTGGGAGATGCCATCGGCCTTGGAGACCAGGTTCTCGATGTCGTTGGTGAAATAGAACGTGTTGGATCCGCCGTTGGTGAGCAGGGCCTCGGCTTTGGCGCCGGTATCCTGCGGCACCACCATGAGGTCGGCTCCCATGCGTTCCTGCATGCTGCGCAATCCGTTGCGCAGGTTCATGGACAGCAGCGAGCCGCCGAAGAACGCGAGCGTCAGCATCATGACGACGATGACGAGCGCAGCCGTGCGAAACGGCTTGCGCTTCAGGTTCTCCAGCGGCAGTCGTTTGAGAGTGATTCGTGTGATCATCGCTTGACGGGCTTGGAGTCAAGGTAGATGGCGACGACGGCGAACAGCAGTGCCAGAATGCCGATCACGATGAGCGTCGGCCTGGTGACCATATGGCAATGCATCATGGCGCCCTTGCACACGCCGATCAGCACCGTCGGCACGGCCAGCGACAGCAGTGCGTTCAAAGCGACGGCGATATTGAGACCTGTACGTATCTTCGGGCTGCAGAACAAAGCGATGATACCAAGCAGGGCGATGACCACGCCGATGCCAAGCTCCGCTTGCGCGGTGTAATGGCACGCCATGGGCATATTATCCTTGACCTCGCACACATGGGCGAATGCCTGCGGGGCGACGGCGATAAGCACGCCGAACACGATGGCCGGCAGCGATGCGAATAGTCTACGGAACATTGTTGTCTCCTCTCGGTTGAAGATGGACATCGACGATTATGTCAACCGTTTCCGGGAAACACAAGCCTTGACTTTTCAACGCTTTTCATATATGCGCCGGTCATCCGCCGGTACGGTCCCACCACCATCCTCCCGCTGGCGGGAGGATGGTGCGAAGCCGCCGGTGGGTGGTTACCTCAGAGCTTCTCCAGCGGCGCCACGCGCAACATCAGCCGCTTGACGCCCGACGAGCCGAAATCAACCGTGATTACGGAGTTACGGCCCTTGTCCTGCGTGTCGACGACGGTGCCCAGCCCGTACTGGTCATGCGTGACCTTGTCGCCGGCATGGAAGTCGGCGATGTTGAGGTTGTTGTCCTTGCTGAGCGACGAGGCCGGTTTGGCCGACGAGAGGGATGACTTGGGAGCGGTGCGGCGCGTCGTGACCTTGCCGCCACGCGACAATCCCGTGGATGAGCCGAACCGGCTGCCCGACCCGTACTGCTGTCCGGAGCCCTGACGGCCGGAACCGCCGTGGCGCGAAGATGAGCCGAATCCCCTGGCCCCGCCATATGACGAGCCCGATCCGCCGCGCGAACCGGAGCCGAACGACGAGGAACCACCGTACGAGGAACGTCCACGAGAGCCGTATGATGAGGAACCGCCGTACGAGGACGACCCGCCGTATGTGGTGCCGCCGAAGTCGTCATCATCCCATCCGCCGAACTCGTCGTCGAAGCCGCGGCGTGACCAGCCGGAGCGCATGCCCTCCATGCCGGTTTCGCGCCGTTTCCAGTCGATGAGCCGGTCGGGGATCTCATCGAGGAACTGGCTGGGCATCATCTCGTTGGCCTGCCCCCACTGCGCGCGCACGGCGGCACGGGTGACGTACAAACGACGCTTGGCACGCGTGATGCCCACATATGCCAGACGACGCTCCTCGGAAAGCTCGTCGGCGTCCTCCATCGCCCGCGAGTGCGGGAACGTGCCCTGCTCCATGCCGGTGAGGAACACGACGGGGTATTCCAGGCCCTTGGCGGTGTGCAGAGTCATCAGCGTGACCTTGCCGGAGTCCTCGCCCTCGGAGGGCAGCTGGTCGGAGTCCGCCACCAGCGCCGTGGTCTCCAGGAATCCCGCGAGTGTGGCGTCCGGCGTGTTCTGCTCGAATTCGGCGGCGACGGACTGCAACTGGGACAGGTTCTCCACGCGGGAGGCATCCTGTGGATCCTCGGACCGCTGCAGTTCTTCGAGCAGACCGGACTGCGAGAGCACCTCCCCCACCACTTCGGACGGCTTGCCGTCATGTTCGGCCGCGAACGCGCTCAGGGAGCGCATCAGATCCCTGAATGCGGCGAGCTGCTTGCCGGTACGGGTGGGCACGCCGTCGATCTGGTCAAGATGGTCAATGCCGTCCCAGAACGTGGTCGCATGAGCATCGGCATATGAAACGATGATCGATTCGGCACGAGGTCCGAGACCGCGCTTGGGCACGTTGAGGATGCGCCGCATGTTGACGTTGTCGGCCGGATTGACGATGGCCTGCAGATACGCGATGGCGTCCTTGACCTCCCGCCGCTCGTAGAACCGCGTGCCGCCGACCAGCTGATACGGCAGTCCGGCATGCACGAGCGCGCCTTCAAGCGCACGCGACTGCGCGTTGGCACGGTACATGATGGCCATGTCCGAATACGGCGTGCCCTCCTCGGCGCGGACGCGAGCGATCTCCCCCGCTATCCACGCGGCCTCCTGCTCGGCGTTGTCCGCGGCATAGCCGACGATCGGGTCCCCGATGCCCAATGCGGTCCACAGCTTCTTGGGCTTGCGACCCTGGTTGTTGGCGATGACCGCGTTGGCCGCGTCGAGGATGGTCTGCGTGGAACGGTAGTTCTGTTCGAGCATGATGGTCTTCGCGTTGGGGAAATCCTGCTCGAAATCCTGGATGTTGCGGATGTCCGCGCCGCGGAACGCATAGATCGACTGGTCGGAGTCGCCGACGACGGTGATCCATGCCGGGCCGGCCCGCCCCGCCGAGGGGGCGTCCGGCACGACCTGCCCGGCCGCGTCCACGCCCGCCAGCTCGCGGATCAGCTCGTATTGGGCATGGTTCGTGTCCTGGTATTCGTCGACGAGGATATAACGGAACTTATGACGGTAATAGTCGGCCACCTGCGGTTGGGTGCGCAGCAGTTCGACCGTCCGGCCGATCAGATCGTCGAAGTCGACGGCGTTCGCCATGGCCAGACGATGCTGGTATTCGGCGTAGATGACGGAATACAGCACCTCGATGTCGCCGAAATTGCCGATCTGATAACCGCGCTGGCCGGGCCGGTAGTCGGGCGCGTAGCGCTTGAGCTGCTCCTGCCAGCCGATCAGTGAGTTCTTGTAGTCGGAGATGCGCGAGAGGATCGCGCGCGGCGTGTAGCGCTTGAGGTCGATGTTGAGATCGGCGCCGATCAGCTTGACGAGGCGCTCGCAGTCGGCGGTGTCATAGATGGAGAAGCCCGACGCCAGCCCTATCGACTGGCCGTCACGCCTGAGGATGCGCACGCATGCGGAATGGAACGTCGACACCCACATGCGCTGGGCGACCGGTCCGATCAGACCTTCGAGGCGTTCGCGCATTTCAGCGGCCGCCTTGTTGGTGAAGGTGATGGCGAGGATCTGGCTCGGCCATGCTCCGAATTGCGTGAGGATCCACGCGATGCGCCGGGTGAGCACGCGTGTCTTGCCGGATCCTGCGCCGGCGCCGATCAGCAGTGCGGGCCCCCGGTACTGCACCGCCTCGGCTTGCTGCGGGTTGAGGTCGCCGACGAGTTCCTCGGCGCTTCTTGCGATGAGATCCGGATCCTGCTGCACGCTGTTCCCCCTGACGGTTGACGATGATTCGGCTTTCCTGTTTACCACATGGTTCGGTCAGTGTCACTCGATATGGGCGACCTCCCATTCCGCCAACGCGTTCCTCAGACCGGAGGCATACAGGTCTTCGCCTTGTCCGGCCTGCGGGTGGATGCCGTCCGGTCCGAGCCAATCGGTGTGTGCCGCGATAGCACTGTTCCAGTCGACCAGAATCGAATCGGTGGGATGCTTGCGCACATAGTCGGAGGCCGCCTGATTGGCCACGGGAATCCACTCGCGGTCGCCATACGCATTGATGATGACCAGCACATGCCCATCACCCGCCGCGGCCGCAATCCGCTCGTATTCGCCGACCGTGGTCGCGCTGTTCGTGTTCAGCGAGATCACCACGTACTTGCGCAGACGGCCTTCCGCCTTCATCTGCGCGACGATACCGGGCGCGGTCAGGATGGACCGCGACACCTGGGCGTCCACGGCGATGCCGGGCAGTGACTTCTGCAATGCCGCCGACGCGCCCACGGTGACGGAGTCGCCGATCACGGAGACGTCCTCGCCGTTCAGGGTCTTCTCGATGGCTGCCTTGGCCTCCTCGCGGCGCTTGCGCTCCTCCTCGGCGCGTTTCTTCGCCTCGGCCGCGGCCTTGGCGTCCATCTTGCGCTGACGTTCCTTCTTGGCGAGCGCGCTCTGGTTCTTCTCCAGCATGATCTGTGTCTGCGTCTTCGCCGGGGCCTGGGCCACACCCATGAAGAACCCGATGACGATCAGTACCACAACCGACACGGTGACGACCATGCGCATCGTCTTCGCGGTACGGGAGCTGCGGGATGCGACGACCGGCGCGTCTTGCGGCGAGGGCAGGGGCGCAGCCTGAGAGTACGGCTGAGTGAACTCGACGTTGTTGAGGTGCGTCCCATACACGCCACGTGCCCGCGCGCTGCCGACCCGTCGCGGAGCCGAACGTTGCGCCACCGTGCGGCGGGGAGCCGACTTGTCGCGCTTGGACTTGATCCATTCCGCGACCGGATTCTCCACCATCCACCATGACACCGCGGTCATCACGAGGCTCAGCAGCAACGTGAGCGCCTGGACCACCCACAATCCGCTGCCACGATAACCGGGAAGCATGAGCTGCAGCAGCAGGTACAACGGCCAATGCCACAGGTACATGCCATACGAGTATTTGCCCAGCAGCGCGAGCGGACGCCAGCCGAACAGGCCGATCATCCATGAATCCTTGGAAATGCTGCCGCCGATCAGCACTACGGTGAGCACAGAGGCCAGAATCAGACCGCCGCGGAACGCTGACGCATCCTGCCCGACGCGCGGCATCATCATGATCAACACGACCAGTGCGCCAGTGGCCAGCCAGGGCATAACCATGGTGAACAGGCGGCGTGGCTCGGCGTCAGACTCCTCGCTGTGCCGCACGACGAACGCCAGCGCGACACCCAACAGCATGCCAAAACAGTGCGTGTCCGTGCCGAAATACACGCGTGTGGGGTCGGCGGACGGGTTGTACAGCACCCACATGCCACACGCGGACAGCGCGGCGAGCAGCACCGGCACCAACGCCTGCACGAACGTGGAGCCGATTCTGTGCAGCATGGCCGTCAAAAGCGGCAGCACCAGCGTCGCTTGGGCCAGCAGCGCCACGAACCATAAGTGCCGCAGCAATTGCGGCGACGTCGCCGCGAAATAGCTGTCTCCGGAGAAGATCTCCCCCCAATTCGACGTGAATGTCAGCGCGGAGACGCTTTTGCCCGGCACACCCACCAGAATGTCATGGTTGACGAACAGGCCGAGCGACACCGAGCCGGCGATCATGAACGCCATCGCCGGCCACAGTCGAGACAACCTGCGCAGATAGAAATTGCCAAGACGCAGTCTGCCGGTACGGTCGATCTCACGAAGGACGCTCAGGGCGAGCAGGAAGCCGGATACGGTGAAGAACACGTCCACGCCAATGAAACCGCCGGGCAGCGAGCGTTGCGACAGGTGATACCAGATGATGCCGATCAGGGCGAATCCCTTGATACCGTCCAGGCTCCCATAGCGGTCATTGCGCATGCTGATACTCCTTACACGACTTCCCGTTCCGTCGAGGTTATGCTAGAGCATCCCCCTCCCAAAAAAACATTTTGGAATCACAGAGTGTTCGTCAAGGACTCGTGGCGGATTCATACAGGTCGCCGCGGTCATCTGCATGGCGTATGCTGTCCCTCTGTCCTATTCATTGACGGTACAGGCAAAGGGGACTTATGAAGGAGCTGGAAGAGCGCATTCGGCGTGATGGAACGGTCAAGACCGGTGACGTGCTCAAGGTGGACGCGTTCTTGAACCATCAGTGTGACGTGCGTCTGTTCGACCATATGGGGCAGGAGTGGGCCCGGCATTTCGCCGGCAAGACCATCACCAAGATCCTGACCATCGAGGCGTCGGGCATTGGCATCGCCTGTTGCGCCGCGCGCCACTTCGGCGATGTTCCGGTGGTGTTCGCCAAGAAGGCCCAATCCATCAACCTCGACGGCGACCAGTACACCACCACGGTGTACTCGTTCACCAAGCGCAAGGAGTTTCCCGTCATCGTGTCCAAGAAGTATTTGGACGCCGACGACCACGTGCTGCTCATCGATGATTTCCTGGCGAACGGCAAGGCGTTGCACGGGCTCATCGAGCTGTGCCATGCGGCGGGGGCGAGTGTCGAGGGAATCGGCATCGCGGTCGAGAAGGGGTTCCAGGGCGGCGGTGACAAACTGCGCGCGCAGGGCTATGACGTGGATTCGCTGTCCATCGTCGAGTCCATGAATCCCGAGACCGGCGAGATCACGTTCAGGGACTGAGTCCGGAACAGCAGAGAGCAGAGGAGAGAAAAGGAAACCATGTCGCAGAAGAAAACGAAGAATTCCGTATCGTTCGAGGCGCTGTCCTCGCTGGACGCGCCCGTGTCGTTCTGGAAGGGCATTCCGTTCGGCCTGCAGCATGTGATGGCGATGTTCGTCGCCAATCTAGCCCCGATATTCATCGTCGCCAACGCGGCGAAGATGACGTCCGCGCAATCGGCGGCCGTGATTCAGTCGGGTCTGCTGGTGGCGGGTCTCGGCACCTGCCTGCAGTTGTATGGCGCGTGGCTGATCGGCTCGCGGCTGCCGATGGTGACGGGCATCTCGTTCACCTATGTGGCCGCCGCGGCCGCGATCTGCGCCGACAAGGGTTACGGAGCCGTGGTCGGCGCGGTGATCGTCGGCGGTCTGCTTGAGCTGGTGCTGGGCCTGACCGCCCGGTACTGGCGCCGTTTCGTGCCTCCGATCGTCTCCGCCATCGTGGTGACGTCCATCGGCTTCTCGCTGCTGACCGTGGGCGCCACGAGTTTCGGCGGCGGTGACGCGTCCGCCGCGGACTTCGGATCCTGGCAGAACCTGACGCTGGGTCTCATTTCGCTGGTCGCCTGTCTGGCGTTCCAATTGCTGATGAAGGGCACCGCCAAACAGCTGTCCGTGCTGTTCGGCCTGGTGGTCGGCTATGTGGTGGCGATTTGCATGGGCAAGGTCGATTTTCCGGGTTCCAGGAGCTTTCCGTCGTTTCGCTGCCGCAGTTCATGCCGTTCAAGCCCGAGTTCGATTGGGGCGCGATCATCTCCATCGGACTGCTGTACGTGGTCTCGTCCGTCGAGGTTCTGGGAGACACCGCCGCGCTGACCAAGGTGGGTCTGAACCGTACGCCGACCGAGCGTGAGACGGCCGGAGCGATCGCCGGCGACGGCCTGATCTCCTCGGTCTCCGGACTGTTCGGATGCCTGCCGCTGACCAGTTTCGCCCAGAACATCGGACTGGTGGCGATGACGAAGGTCGTCAACCGCAAGGTGATCCTGTCCGGCGGACTGATCCTGATTCTGGCGAGCTTCGTGCCTGCCGTGGCGGAGGTGTTCAACTCGCTGCCGCAAGCGGTGCTCGGCGGCTGCACGATCATGATGTTCGGCAACATCATTCTTTCCGGATTCCAGATGATCGCCGAAGCCGGCTTCACCCAGCGCAACATCACCATCGCCGCGTTGAGCCTGACCATCGGCATCGGCTTCACGCAGGTGAGCGACATCTTCGCGCAGTTCCCGGCCCTGTTCCGCCAGATCTTTGCCTCGAACTGCATCGCCGTGGCTTTCGTGGTGGCCGTGATCCTCAACGCCGTGCTGCCCGGCGAAGAACGATTCCTCTCCGCCCCCGCCAAGAACGAGGACTAAAAAAACTAAGCTGCAGAGCATCTGCCATCTCCAGTCGCGAAGCGACTGGAGATGGTCATTGGCAATCAAATCACGACCTCGCCGAAACATTCCGCGTCATGCACCTTGCCGGCTGATTCCGCCCTTGTGACCGGTCGCCTTGAACGGTTTGGCGGATCTTCCCCTCACCGGGCGAAAACCGGCCCGATCTTTCGGCGGGTTTGCCTCCGGGTCGTCATGACGGTGCCTGCCGGCACGCCCGACCTCATCCTGCGTCGTGCGGATCCCCTTGGCCTGCAATGCGCGCAGCCACTTGTCTTTGTTGTTCGTCATCTCTCGTTCTTCGTCATCTCTCGTCCTTCGCCATCGCGTCACTCAACCGTGACGGATTTGGCGAGATTGCGCGGCTTGTCCACGTCATACCCCTTGATCTCGGCCATATCCATGGCGAACAGCTGCAATGGGACCACGTCGACGAGCGGGCTCATCAACGTCGGGCATTTGGGACGCCGGAACACGACATCCGCATAACGTTCATCATCCCGGTCGCCCTGTTCGGCGACGGCGATGATGAACGCGACTCTGCTCTTGACCTCCTCGATGCCGGACCGCACCTTGGCGTGCAGCACGTCACGGCCGCGCTCGGGCGGCATGATGAACACCACCAGCTCTCCCTCATCGACCAGCGCTATCGGACCGTGCCCGCCTGCGTATCAAGCACCCATTGGATCTTGGCCGGCATGCCCTTGAGCGAGTCGATGATCTGACGGCATCGGATTCGCGCGGTATCGACGCCACCTGCGTGTTGCAGATCGACAGCACCATGGATCCCTGCTCGCGCACGTGGCGCAGGGCCATCAGCGTGTCCATAGTCTCTCCGGACTGCGATATCGCCACGACCAGCGTACGTGGGGGCGAGGATGGGCGTTCACGTCGGAGGGCGCCCCGTTCGTGGCCCAGCTGGTGTGTCCGGTGGCGGCCGTCGCGGGCGGCATCGGGTTACGTTCCACGCTTTCGACGAGATTGGCGAGCCTTCCGGCCTTCTTGCGCACCACTGCATGCCCCATGCCCGAAGCGACGAGCGCCACTCCCGCAGAGTCGTACCCGCGGTATTCCAGGCGTTGCAATCCCTGAAGACACACCTGAAGGGGCTTGCCGCACGTGGCCGAAACATTACCTGCATATCCGACGATTCCGCACATGGTCTCAAAGCTTAGCCCAGACGCCACCAAGCCGCCAACATCGCAATCCGCCATGTAGGACAAGTACGAATAATAAGTCATCTCAAGCTGTTCAGCATTCCGGGCATACACCGGCACGGCATTGTCATATATGAGATCGCTTCCATAACCCGACTTTGCTGAAATATCCTCGATGCGCCGTTCCACATCGTCATATCGGCGAAGCGCATCATTCAATCGTTCTACAGGGGAAGAATCAATATATCGCGTTGGATGACGCAGAGCGGAGCATCATCAATGATGTATGTACGGCTCTGGGAGGGCAAACCGGGAACCAGCTTAGTGCGCGTACCCACAGTGAATCACCGTGGCTCAACGCTCGAAATGGTATGCCCAATACTGCCCCGTGCAATGCAATCATCAGCAAAGATTCCATATCGGCCTATTACCGATTGAATCCCATCATTACAGCTTAGCGATGGAATGATCAGCCGACTTCGGCAGCGACGGTGGAAAGATAACGATTCGCCGGGTGCCGTATCATCGTAGGCATCGACGCAATCGCAGATTCGTGATGACCGGAGGAACGCTTATGGAAAACAGGGGCAGCCGTCCGTTCGGCTACTGGGATTCGAGTTACCGGGCCAAACTGCGCAGGACATGGATCGCGTTGCCCTTCTGCATCGTCGCGGCCGTCGCCATGCCGATATTCACCGCTGTCAAATACGGTGACGTGGTATCGGGACTCGCATTTTCCGTTGTGCTCGCCGTCGTCTGGGCATGTCAGCTGATGTACGCCAAGAGCAAGGCGAAGGCGGAGGCGGAAACCAGAAACGCCGTGCCCCGATACGATGACAATGAGCTGCCCCGGTGAGTCCCGATCCGGCTGTCGGGCGCGCCGTTTATAGGGGCTTATGCGGTTGGCATCGGTCGCTTATGATGGGAAACGTCAGTCGAATCGAACGATGATGGGAGCATGACATGGCCAAGGCGCTGATTGTAGTGGATGTGCAGCCGACATTCTGCGAAGGCGGCGAGCTGGGGGTCGAAGGCGGCAACGCGGTCGCCGGGAGGATCGCCGACTATGTGAACGCGCATCGCGGCGAGTATGCGTATACCGCCACCACGCAGGATTGGCATATCGAGCCGGGCGCACACTGGTCGGGCAATCCGGATTTCGTGGATACGTGGCCCAAGCATGGCGCGGCGGGCACGCCGAACGCCGAGCTTCATCCGGCCATCGCGGCTCTGGGCATCGCTCATCATTTCAAGAAGGGCCAGTATTCGGCGGCATACTCCGGTTTTGAAGGCATCGAAGACAATACCGACCGTATCCAGACGCGCGAGGAGGTCACGGCCGAACAGTCCGCCGGCAAGACGCTGGCCAATGCGCTGAAGGCCGCAGGCGTCACGCAGGTGGATGTGGTGGGCATCGCCGAATCGCATTGCGTCAAGGACACCGCGCTTGACGCGAAACGTCTCGGCTTCGATGTCACCGTGTTCGAGGATCTGACCGTTCCGGTCAGCGAGGAGTTGGGTGTCGCGGCCCGCAAACAGATGGCCGATGCCGGCATCATATTGGCGGAGGCTCGCTGAGCTTTCGTCGTGTGGCCTCCCGGTATGAAAGGGAGGCCACACGATGGGGCGCATGTCAAAGGCAAGTCGGTGTAGTGGTATCACCGGATCAATCGTGCGGTCGTGTTTCCTTGAGCGCGGATTTGACGGCCCATTTGGTCAGCGCGTATTGCGCATAGATGCTCGCCGCGACGATGACGGCCGAGACGGTCACACCGATGATGTTGACCGCGGTGTCGCCCTTGCCGAGTCGTTTCAGTGGGCAATGCGCGGCCTTGCCGCAGCCCTCGGATTGGTACACCAGCTCGTCGGCGTCGCCGTTGTCGCCGGCGCCGTCCGGTATGTGTTCGTTGTAATCACCCATGATGCTCCCGATTCATTTGGCCGTTGTGGCCTTATGGTCACGTACGCAATGTATCAAGCCAAGCTGGAAGAATGCTACTCATTGGCGCTGCCGAAGCAGCTTCGCGATGCGGTTCAACAGACGGCCATACTGCTCTCCGAGGGGAAGAGCGTGACGATCAGCGCCACGGAACAAGAACTCACGACGGAACAAGCCGCGCACACTGGGAGTATCGCGACAGACGCTAGTCAGAATGTTAGATAAAGGACTCATTCCTTTTTCCCGCCCATCACGTCATCGCAGAATCCGCCTGACAGACTTGCTGGAATACGAACGGGCTTCCCGCAGCCGCCGTGATTCCTCCATCAGGCAAATCACGTTGATTGCGTCGTAATTGTCGTACTTGGGGTAATCCTCGGGCTTATAGCGTTTCACGAGGATAAGTTCGTCGTGACGTTTTCTGATGTCCAGATTCGTGAACCACGAGGCAGTGCCGATGCTTCGCCAGTTCTGCCCCGATTCGTCCGTCCAGAATCACTTGTCATTCTCGCTGTGAGCCTCATAATCGCCCGGCACCCGAAACTCCATGTTCCCCGAGTAGCAGCCAAGCCAGATTCGGTTCTCTTTGATGAGTGGGAACACTTCCTTATAGGTAACAGCGTTCTGATTGCCGATGACGACGAACTTCTTATCATGCTCCATGAGTTGAGCAATGTACTCACGGAAGAGGCTAAACGGTGGGTTAGTGACCACGATGTCCGCTTCGTCCAGCAACTCCACGCACTCGGGTGAGCGGAAGTCCCCATTACCCTCAAGGCATGCAATGTGAAGTGGCCTGATTTTTGTTCCGTCCTTATAGTGGGGCGGCTTGTGCCGCTTGATGTTGATGATACTCGGTTTCCACCGCTTCGGGTGTCCTGTAGCCCAGGGACTGGTGCAGGCGCTTCGAGTTCCACCACGAGACCCACCGGAACGTCGCCAATTCCAGGTCCTTCAGATCCGCGAAGGGTCTGCGCCGCCATACCAGCTCGGTCTTGTACGCGCCGTCGGCGCTTTCGCCATGGCGTTGTCGTACGGGTCGCCGACGGTGCCGGTCGACGGCAGCATCCCATATTCCATAACCCCGGTGGCGTACACCGTGCTGATGTACTGCGTGCCATGGTCGCTGTGGTGGATAAGACCATCCGTGCCGCCGCGGGACGCGGCCCGTGAGATCGCCTGCTCCAACGCCTGCAACGGCAGCTCCTGCGTGTTCATGGTCATGGCGCACGCCCATCCCACGATCCGACGGGCGTACACGCCGTCGGCGAACGCCGTGCAGCCGAACGAGCCGTTGGCCATGCGCACGTAGGTGATGTCGGCCACGTGCAGGCGGTTCGGCGCACAAGCCTCGAACCTCCTGTCCACCAGATCCGGCCTGCAGCCCGTGCCCTTGGCGGGTTTCGTCGTCACCGGGGTTTTGCCGCGGCGCACGCCCCGGATGCCAAGCCCGCGCATGATGTTCATCACCCGGTCGCGGCCGACCTCCGTGGGATCCCGGCCCTGGGCGACCAGCTGCGCGTGCATCTTCCCGCAGCCGTACACGGCCGTGAAGAGATCCGAGTGGATCTGGAGGATGTCGCGGGCCAGCGCCTCATGCCTCGCCCGCATGCGGCTGACGGGACGTGTTCTGAACATGCGGTAGCCGCGCGGCGTGAGAAACCCGCAGTCCAACGATTCGGAAAGGCCCCTGCAGATCGGCCCGACCCTGAAACGGCTTCTGTGCTCGTCGATGTACGCGGCCATCAACGCCGTGTCGGGTCGAGCCTGGCCGCGAAAAAAGCCGACGCCGTCGTCAAGATCTCGTTCGCCCGACGCAATTGCGCGTTCTCGGCCCGCAGCTTCTTCAGCTCCGCCATCGCGTCCTCGGCCGACTGCCTCGTCTCCTCCGCGACCGTCGCGTCCGACTGGTTGCGCCAACGCCGCAGCGATTCCGGCGCTATCCCCAGATCCTTCGCCACCGCGGAGATCGCGTTCGTCTCCGACGAATACGAGGAACGCGATTCCGCCAGCAGCCTGACCGCCTTCGCCCTGAACTCCGGCGTATATCGAGTGCCCTTTGCCATGGTTCCATCATCTCCCATCGAGTCAGAGGAAATACGGAACAAAAATCAGTTCATATCACCAGAACGGCGAGCGGATACCGGTCATAGACCCCGCCACCGGCGAGCAGAAGACCGGGGCCAAGAACCGTAAGGTCTGGAAGTGCGTGGACGTGTCGAACAACCCCTTGGACTCCACGGAATTCCTCGAACGGCTGCGCGCCGACTGGGCCAAACAGTGCAACCTCATGCTGCCCGAGGGCGTGCGCATCGACCACCGCAGCCTTGAGGCGCAGGGCATCGAACGTATCCCCACCATCCACGAGGGCCACGCCAGCCGCGAGATCACCAAACGATGTGGGCACAGCATACTCAATGCGATCAACCGGCGCATCGCCACGGCCAACCGGTACCTGACGGCCATCCGCAAACAGATGGGCGACCCGACCGGCCTGCTCGGACAATTCAAGGAGCAGGCCAGGAAGGAACTCGACACGGCGATGAGCCGGTTCCGGGAATCACTGTGTTCGATCGCCAGCCCATAGCGTCGCGTGGCCGGCAACTGGTCGAAGCGCCCACGCCCCCCCCCAGGAGCACGTCCGGCAGGAGCTTGGAATCCAAGCCTGATCCCGTGCCGCGGGAGATCGGACGCGAACCGCGGCGTCCCGAGCCGGAACCGGTGGACGAACTGGACGAGGCCAGGCGTGAGCTCGCCGACCTCACCGAATGGTGGAAGACCGAGCCTCCACGGGAAGTCAGGGACGTGCAACGGATCATCGACGTGGCGCGCGAGGCCAGCGAAAAGGCCGAGCACGCGAACCCGTTCACGCGCGGATGGCTCCGACACGCGGCCGAGAGGACCGCCGCCGAGCAATCCCAGCTTCTGAAGCAAACGGCGCCGTGGCTTGAGAACACGACCATCCCGGCTACCTACGCCGAGGCCAACGCCTTCCGCACCAACGCATCCAAGGCCACGCTCGACCACATGCGTAAACCCTACGAGGATCGCGTGCGCAGACTCAACCGCAGCCGCTTCAACGAACGAATCAAACAAAGACTGGCTGAGAAACATCGAAAAAGCAAAGACAACACACGAACCGATTCCGCAGCCACATCACCGGCACAGCCGCTAGGAACGCGGAGGGCCGGTGCCCGAAGACACCGGCCCTCCGTCTAAAGGTGTTGTAGGGAAAGGATGTGCTCTCCCATAGGTTTTAGTAACGGGTGACGTAGAAGCCGTCGACAGAACCGTTTGGCGTGAATTTGCGGTTTGCAGCAATCTGGCTTACGTACACCCGTTCTCCTTTCCAGGTGAAACCGATGTCCGCTGACTTGTTATTGGAGTAGAAGCTGCTCCGGCTGGGCCAATTGCCATTAACCGCGCCAGTACCCGTAAACTCCATGTCGCCGAGCGCTCCGCCACCTGCCCAGCAAGCGGAAGTATTGTTGGTGCAACCACGGCTTGGCTTAAGCGTGCGTCCGTTCGGGAGAACAATGTCAGTGAACGTCTTCGTCTCAAGGTCAAAGATCAACTCTGACCCTTCAGGAGCGTTGGGGGCAACGACAACGGTGGCGTTCGCCTCATAGGGAACGCTATCGGTGCCGTTGGCCAGTGCAACGCTTGGAACAAGGGCAAAAGCAACGGACGCGACTGCCGCCGCGAGCGTTGAAGCAATCTTTTTCATATAGCTCATAATTCCCTCCTTGGAATCGATCAACGCTACAAGATAATTGTAGCTCCCCTACCGGTTGCTTGACAACCGCCCCGTTGTCTAAATGAAAGTGCAACACCCCGTTAGATTGGAGATTGTCTAGAAAACCAGTCCGGAAGGGATGTTGCACCTATGGGGGAAGTGTATTCGCACCTGTCGGAAGAGGAACGCCAGGTCAT
>SKER01000159.1_pt1 | contig 90819 bp, 84 predicted proteins | sample 4826961 | NCBI WGS metagenome assembly SKER01 (sample SAMN11008804, study PRJNA524170) | human gut metagenome | biome: Human fecal sample; material: Feces; isolation source: fecal sample from pouch patient p47 | host: Homo sapiens | place: Israel: Tel-Aviv | collected 2016-11-16
ACCAAGCATCCGGCAATAGAATGAGAGTTTTCCCTTAATTGCGCCGTCTTCCGTTTTTATGGCAATAAACATCATTCTTTGGTTCTTGCTGACTTCCGACGGCTGGCTGCGAAAAAAGCACTTGCTTCCTCGAGAAATTCATTTTCCTCTTTCAGACGACGGATTTCTTTATCCTGATCCTTAACGCGTTTGCGGAGCATAGCAAGTTCCTCAGCGAGGCTCATTGCACTATCTGGAGTATGTGCACCGTCGCCAATATCCAATGTGCCGGCTCTAACTGCTTTCAGCCATGTATGGATGGTTCCTTCTGGAATACCTAATTCTTTGGCTGCCTTAGCACCGCCGATTTCTCTGGCAAGTTTGACAGCCTGGACCTTATATTCGTGGTCGTATTTACGTTGGGTACGTGACATTGAGAGTTCCTCCTTATTCTCTTTATTATACATGAATTCTTTGAGAATAAGGTGTCAACTTTATTTATACAACATCATTTCCTCATTTTGTTGTCTGTGACGCTTGCTCAGATATGCTCGCGTATCTGCTAAAATATAATTGCCAGCAATTATTTTTTCACGTGGGTATGGGGATGTAATTTCCATCAAGTCTGCTACTCGCAAGTAATACAAAATTGTCAAAATGACAATACTGTAATACACGGGTGGATCTTGCGGTTCCCCCCTCGTATTGCCTACCACCAAAGGTGGTCAGGGCTATCAATGGCTGCCCCAACACAATCTTCTTCCTGTAAAATTACTTTTTCTCCTTCGCCACATGGTTCTTGAAAATCGTTATAATGATGCTCTAGTATCTCATTTGTTATTATGAATGGAGAATTAGCATTCAAAGACTGATTCCTTTTATACAATCTTTTTTGTAAGGTTCCTTTACTAGCCTTCATATAAACAAGTTCTGGTGTACCGCCAGCTTTTTCTATAAGCCTTTTATAATACGCTCTGTTTGCCTTATTCCAAAAGCTGAAATCAAGGACTACATGTTTTCCTTGTTGAATGAGAGACAGGAGTTCCTTCTGGAGTGCCATTTCCACTATTTCTGAAAGTTTCTCATACTGTTCGTTTGGATAATCAATCCCCTTTCTCCCGTAAGTTTTCCACATTTCCTCATCAATGGACAAGCGAACATAGCCTTCTTTTTCTTTCTGCTTTGCATAAGTTGTTTTCCCGGAACCGCATATTCCACACATCATAATAACTTTAATCATAAAAATCTCCTTGTTTTACTAATCAATACAGCCTTCTATTGATACTATCAAAGCATTATTTCTTCAACAGCTTTGTCTAAAAATATTTCTCCGTCTAAATGTTCTAATTCATGGCAGAAGCACTTTGCCATTTCACCTTCACCGACAACGATAATTTCCTTTCCATATTCATTCAATGCTTGAAGCTCTATTGTTTCAGCTCCTGACAAATCTAATTCATCTCCCCATCGCTCGATTACGTAATCAACTACTGCCTTTAAAAAGATCTCATATTCCTGGTTATATGTACACTGAACACGCACTCAAATCAGTCCTTTCATTATTTTTTGAAGCTAATTAATGTTTATTCGCTCAAATTTATTACTATTTGCTGCTCCTCCCGTTGTTTCAACAAAAAGAAATTTTTGCTTGAGCAAGTTTTTATGATCATTATTGGGGTGCGAATATGTATTATATCCAGAACATATTATTGCTTTTCCATTCGAACAATTGGTTTTTAAATTAAGTACACCTTCATCGCTCGTATCCAATTCACATGCATGATGAGGTACCACTAAATTTTGTATGTCATTAATATTTTTTTTCAATTCGTCCGGCCAGTATTGATACAAACAATCTCCAGCAAATACCGTATCTTTGATTTTTAAAATCAAACTGGAACAATTTAAATCTTTTGCTTCCCATTTATTTCCTTGATATATTATTACATTCTTATTTTTGTTCTCCCACACTTTTCCTGAATTTGTTTGAGATGTATTAAAGTCAACAAAACATATCTTTTTCCGAATTATCAAATAATTTAATAATCTTCTATATTTCCCCCATGCATCATGATCAGGAACTGGAGCTATCCATTGACAATTATTTTTTTCTTATACTTTATGGCCTCATATGCCCAATCTCCTAAAGTTAGTAATCCCATCATATGATCATAGTGCCAATGCGATATGATAATAATATCTGGTTTAAAATGACTTAATTTATCAATATTTTCTGTTACTGCCGTTGTTCCTTTTAAATCAGTGTTAGTAGATATACCATTTTCAAAGAACGGAAGCGGCTGTCCAGCATCAAAAAAGACTTTAATGTCAGCACCAGTAAAATTTTTTAAATATATATAAATGCAATTTGCCTGTCCAACATTATAAACATATGCCTTAGAGTTACATCCAACATTATCTGGAAATCCTGCGGATACTCCTGTTGTCATTTTAGAAATTTGACTACTATTTTGAACGTCATCTACTTCATCTATTGCCTTTTGTAAATCCTTATTCTGTACCTTTCCTTTTACTTCTAAAAAATTTCTCTTATTTCGAATTTGCTAGCGCAAAAACTTAAATTCCCCTCTACCTTATTTTCAACATTTTTTCCTTCTGTATATATTTCTGCCTCAAACCATTCATATTCATCATTTACTTTTCTTTTTAATTTGGAAACTATCTTTTCATTAAATACTGTTTTTTCATTTTGATCAAATGCATAATACCAAGGCTTATAAAAAATTTCTGTTTCTCTCCGATTTATATTTCTTTCACCATCAAACCAATCAGCGTTATTCAAATAAAAATAATAATCTGTCAATAACATCTGAGGAGTCATAACATCCAAATGTATTTCTGTTCCATCACATCCACCATCAATAATGCTAGACATGTCAACCCACTTTATATAAACATTTTTCCTCTCGCCTCTTTTAGGGAAAGGTGAAAGGCATTTATTCACAAATACTCTATGTTCCTTCGCATATATTTGGGAAGGTTTTTCGACTTTCTCTCCAGTATTAATATTTTCGCCATTTTTTAAACTTCTATATTCCAAAGATAATTCTTTCAATTGAGAGCACGCTTCCTTATACTCGTCAATTGAAAAATCGCCTTGTAAAACAGTATATAATTTTTCTACTCTTATTTCATTCATTATAGTCACCCGAATCATCCATATAATATATAAAATTATATCATACTCCCTAATTACCTACTATATTTTGTATAAAAAAAGGACCTAATGGTCCCTTTTTTATACTTCATTTAATGCGGATAACAGATCTCTATAAAATTGATCATGTTTATCACATGCATCTTTATATTTTTTATATATTCTATGTATTTTCTCTTTTGATGCTGGCTTCACCCATATTCTTTCTATATCTTGAGGATATATCTCTACTTGTCCACTCGAACCGTTTACATATCTATAAAATCTAACTTTGGAAGCAGATCTTTCATATAAGCCCGCACCTGTTCCTCCGTGAAATTCTTATTGACCATATTTTTCACACATACATCAATCAGATCGTCCATATTACTGTAAGTATAAGTGCCATCCGCATAACACCATTTACAATAATCCTCATTCAGTGTACCGTCACATAATTCTGTCATCTTCCAGTGGCATTCCACAACACTGACAGATCAGCTTTCTCGGTGCACCAAGAAGCGTATTGATCGACACCCCGAATTCCTTTGACAAAAGCTTTAACGTCTCCGTATTCGGAACTGTTTCCCCGGCTATTTTCCCAGCTGTTTTTCCACCGATTCAGAGTGTGTCTGAAGATTGTGGAACTGATTTTTCAGGCACATTCTAATACCGGTTATGTACTTTTTCCGCAAAGCACAGCACGTCTTTTATCTCTATCTTTGTCCCGTCATCGAGCACTGCCATTCCGCTCATCCGTCCGAATACCTGGTGTTGATCCGAGACGATCAGTTTACAATCCAGACATGCCGACCGGTCTAATATTGGAAGAAAATCCATCTCGAATCTGCCGTCACTGGACGTAAACTTCCATGGTTTACAGTAAATTTCTTTCTGACATATGCGTTCTCCTCCTTCCAAGGTGCATTGAAGTGCTGTAACCACAAAAATTAGCATCAACGGCTTTACTTATATACTCCAGACTTAAAAGCTTGTTCTCCACAGTGGTATCACATTGATCACCGGTTCTTCATACGGATGTACTTTCTTCACGGCTTCAATTGTCTTATCAACATTTTCTGTATACACGGTTACTTCCACTTTCAGCTCCGGTTCGCAGCTGATCTCACCGTTGGTTCCGATATACGGATCACATCCGTCAAGCGGACGCCAGTAACCCGTTACCGGACTTACCGACATGCACGAATCATAGTTCCCGATATGTCCCGCATCAACCTCCTGCAGTACTTTCTGCACAACTTCCAGATGCGTCGGCGGGAGAAATATTTCTAATTTACAGTATTTAAACTCCATGTTCTATACCTCTTTTCTACACCGTTCTCTATGGTTTTATCTGATCTCTACTCCGGCCATATAAAATTACTGTTTCCTGCTTCCAGTCCATCGATCAGAATATTCTGGCCTGTGCAGAATCTGTTTTGCACCGCCATAAAATAAATCCATTCTGCAGCTTCTTCCACACTCATCCAGCGTTTTAAAGGAGTCAGATCCATGATCGCATTCCACAGTTTTTCATCTTCCGTCACCGGTTTATTTAACTCTGTCATCACTCCGCCGAAATCCAGACTGTTGCAGGTCGCCTGATACGGAGCAATTCTCATCGCAACATTTTTGGTATATGAAAGGACCCCACCTTTACTTGCCGCATATTCCGGGAATTCCGATCCGGTATGGCCGCTTGCAGATCCAATCATGATCACAGATCGGATCTCCGGCTGTACTGCGTAATGTTCTGTGACCGCAATGGTTCCTTTCAGATTGATATCAATATCATCTTCATTTTGTACACCTGCGTTGTTGATCACGATCTGCATGGGCGGAAGTTCTGGATACATCTCTTTATCACGGATGTCCAGACAATAATGCTTATAATCCGGATGTTCTATTGTAGATTCTTTCCGGTCAAATCCATAAACTTTATGTCCGTTTTTCAGAAAATATTTCGCACACCCTTTTCCAATTCCGGAACTTGTACCTGTTATCAATACATTCACTTTCTACCTTCTCCTCTATAAGTTCTCTTTTTAATTTCTCTATAAATTTTCCTCTATATAATCGCCTTTATGAACTTTTCTCTACAAATTTTCCTTATAAGGTCACCTTATAATCTCTCCATCATATTCCTTGGCAGTGCCTTTGTAAGCGCGCTTACCACGAACAGACAGATCACACGGTCAATATAATCTGTAAAGAACTGAACCACAAAACATGCTCCTACCATTCCCATCGGGGTTTTGGCAAGAAGCTGCACCAGAACCGTAGAACCTGATGATGTAATCCCGCCAAATAAGAATGCCGTAATGCAGGAACTTACAATGGTTGACGGTAATGTAATTACCAGCGCTGCCACAAATATCCACCATTTTTTCGGCTTATATTTCTGATATACCAGACCTGTCACCAGACCAAGAATGATACCGACAGGTGCATAGTATAAAGAATATACGTCAACCGTCATTCCCATGAACAGACCACTGATCACATTCGGAAGCATTCCATAAATCGGGCCTAATGTGGATGCAATGAATACGGTTCCGATACTGTCCAGGTAAATTGGAAGCTTCAGAAATAATGCAATCTGTCCTCCGACCAGATTAATGCAGATTGCAAATGCAACGATGCAGATTTTATATGTTGATACTCTATATGTTGATGTTTTTTTCATGACTTACTTCTCCTCACTTATAATACATTTTCCAAAATATCCAGACTCTCAGGTTCTACTTCCAGTACTCTCGAAAGCATCATTTCGAAAAAACGATATGTATCTACCTGTGTCAGTACTTTTGCATTCGGTTCTTTCCGGTAAAAATTCATCGAATCGACAACCGACTGCCCCAGTGATATCCCTTCTGTCTCAATCTGGACAAAGGATTCAAATCCTTCACAGATCGAAGGATCAATAAAATATGCTACAGCAAGAGGATCATTGATCACACATCCGACGATGTGTTCCCACTGCCAGTGAAAATCAAAATAAAACTTTGTGATCTTCTTAATAAATACACCTCTTTTTGCATTTATCCGGCACATATACTCAAGAATCGTTGGTGTCAGAACAATTTCTCTCGTCACATCCAGACCGATCATATGGATCTTCCGTCCATTCTGATACATTGCATCATATACTTTCGCTGCCGCATCCGGATCACACCAGTAATTGTATTCCGCTACCGGCGAACAATTTCCATGGCTTTTGAACGTTCCGCCCATAGACACGAATTCTTCGATCTGATCAAACGCAACTCTGTCTTGTTCGAGCAATGTTGCAAGATTCGTCATCGGTCCAAGTGCTATTACGGAAATGTGTTCTTCTTTCAGCTTTGATGCAAGGAATTCCACTGCTCCCATCTCCTGACGGAATCCTTCTACTTCTGGTAAAAAGCTTTCACCAAGTCCATCTTCTCCATGCGTGTCAAGTGCGTTGACATACTCCCGGCGCAGCGGTTTTTCTACGCCTATATAGACAGGAACATCTAACCTTCCCATATGCTTCAGCACTTTTTTCGCATTTCCGAATCCCATCTCTACCGGACAGTTCCCGCATACAATGGTGATTCCAACTATCTCGAGTTCTTCCGACTGCAATGCCAGCATGATAGCCAGGCTGTCATCGATACCCGGATCACAGTCAATAATTACTTTTCTTTTTTTCATTTTTCTTTTCCTTTCTCAATCTTCTACAGGACCTACCACTGGCAGCTCCTTACGAATACACTGCAATTCAAAAGGCAAAAAAATACTTTTGCTTACAGAACCCCCATAAACAAAAGTAATCATACATGTTATGTACTTTGCCTAGTTTTTTATACTGGGAGGTTTGCGAACCAGTTCAAAATCATATTGTAGCATGTTTGCATAATCATGACAATATATTTATCCTTCCGGCCTTTACATTCCGGCTTTGTATATTTAATTACCGGATGCCAACGGGGACAGTAAAAAAAGCCATTTTTTCACGTCCCCGTGGTTCCAGAGTTATGGCAAAAATCCCTTACTCGTCTTCACGATCACTTTATCAAATACCATAAACATCGACGGCAGTACAAAGATAACCACGATCATACTGATGATCGCACCTCTCGCCATCAGGATACACAGTGAGCTGATCATATCAATATTCGAATACAATCCGACACCGATCGTTGCTGCGAAGAAGCTCAGTGCACTTACCATGATCGACTGTGCCGATGCGCAGTGTGCAGTTGTGATCGCATCATATTTTTCTGCTCCGTGATTGCGTTCTCTCTTATATCTTGTCGTCATAAGGATCGCATAATCTACGGTAGATCCAAGCTGGATCGTGCCGATAACAATCGATGCAACGAATGGCAGCTTCGTTCCTGTATAATATGGAATTCCCATATTTACAAAGATAGCAAATTCAATCACGCCAACCAGAATGATTGGAAGTGAAATGGACTTGAACAGTATTAATATGATCACAAAGATGATACCGATTGATACCACACTGACCGTCTTAAAATCTGTATCTGTAATGTCGATCAGATCTGCCGTCAGCGGTCCTTCACCGATCAGCATACCGCCTTTGTCATATTTGTGCAGAATCTTATTCAGTTCTTTAATCTGGGCATTCAGTTCATCCGATGCAACCTTATACTCAGAATTGACCAGAAGCAGCTGATACTTATCATTCTTCAGCATCTCGGTTACGGAATCCGGGATCATACTCTGCGGGATTGCCGGTCCGATCAGCGCGTCCAGGCCGAGTGCCCATTTGACACCATCCACATCATCCATCTTGTTGATCATCTTTGCCACATCTACGGATTCAACCGAACTATCCACGAGGATCATGTGTGTCGTGTTCATGTCATAATCTTCCTTCAGTTTTTCATTTGCAATGATACTCGGAAGATCCTTTGGAAGCGTCTCATCCAGATTGTAATAAACGGATGTATGATTATTTCCATAGATTGCCGGGAATAAAAGTACAAGGAAAATGATCACATAGATCATATACCGCTTTGTAACTTTATCCGATATCCTTCCGATGTCCGGAAGAAACGGCTTATGCATGGTCTTCGTGATCCATTTATCACAGCACAGGATCATGGATGGAAGGATTGTCACACAGGCGATCACGCCGAGGACGACACCTTTTACCATAACCACACCGATGTCCATACCAAGCGTAAATGTCATGAAACACAATGCGATAAATCCGGCTACCGTTGTAACGGAACTTCCGATTACGGATGAAAATGTCTGGGATATCGCATGTGCCATTGCACGCTCTTTGTCTCCGTTATATCTTGCCTGCTGCTCCTCATAACTGTGCATCAGGAAAATGGAATAATCAAGTGTAACGCCAAGCTGCAGTACCGCCGCCAACGCTTTCGTAATATAGGAAATCTCTCCTAGGAAATAGTTACTTCCCAGATTATAAATGATCGCCATTCCGATACTCAGCATAAAAAGTAACGGGATAAAATACGAATTCATCGTAAGTCCTAATACGATCACCGCCAGAACAACTGCGATCAGTACATATAACGGTGTCTCTTTCTCAGCCAGGTTCTTCGTATCCGTAACAATTGCAGACATACCACTTAAGAAACACTGCTTTCCGGCCAGTTTACGGATCTCCCCGATTGCTTCCATCGTTCCGTCGGAAGAAGTACCCTCATCAAAGAAGATTGCCATCATCGTGCCCGTATCTGAATTGAATACTTCGTAGACATCTTTCGGCATCATGCTCTTCGGCATGCTGATATCTGCAAGTGAATCGTACCACAGAACCTTCTGCACATGATCTACTTTTTCGATCTTTGCTTTCAATGCCGATACATCTTTATCTTCCATTCCGTCCACGATAAACATTGAAAAAGCACCGGTTCCAAAGTCTTTTACCAGGATATCCTGACCCTGCATCGTCTCAATGTCTTCCGGTAAATATGTCAGCACATCATAATTGACTCTTGTATTCACATATCCAAGTCCCGCCGGAATCAAGAGTAAGATACTGATGATCAGTATCGGAATTCTGAACTTCACTACCTTTTTACCAAATGCAACCATATTCATAACCGCCCCTCCTTTTATGACCATTTCTTTACATCCTTTTTTATTTCTTCTTACTCTTATCAGCATTTTTGACTATTGGTCATTTTTATACCTAATTGCAATATACATCAAAAAAGACCAACAGTCAATACAATTTTTGACTATTGGTCATTTTTTATTCTTATATTTCCAGCATTCCAAGTCTTGCCAGAACTTTCAGATCCATGTTCTTTACATTGTCTCCGAACTGGATACGGATGTGCTCACCTTCCATGTCTACAACGACGCCCTCACCGAATTTCTTATGCTTTACAACCATGCCTTCACCAAGTGCATCCTCAAGTTCCTGATAGCTTTTTCCAGGTTGCTTCTGAGATCCATGCCCGGTGCCATATCCATGATACATTCCATTTCCCTTTATGCCATATGTTCCCGCCGGACTATAATCTCCCCATTTTTTTATTCCTGCATATTCTTTTTGCTGATTCTCCATCAGATTCCTCTTTCCCAGCAACTCACTGCAGAATTTGGACGGCTTATTCGTCGTAAATACATTCAGCTGATTCTTTGCTCTGGTCACACCTACATAGAAGAGTCTTCTTTCTTCCTCATAAGTTTCAAGTTCTTCCTTTGATGCCGTCCGCGGATTTGCCAGTACTTTTTCCGGCAATATCCCATCCATAACATCCAGAAGATAGACAGTATCATATTCCAGTCCTTTACTTGCATGCATGGTAGACAGAATAAACGGGCAATCCTTATCTGATACTTTTTCCTGAATGATCGTTCTCAGTTCTTCCAGTCGTTCCAGTAATTTTTCCGGAGATTCTACCCTGCTTCCGATCAACTTGACCGTCTCCAGCTTGTTGGCATTCATGCCCATTTTCTTCAGATAATCCTGATATCCCATATATGTCAGGATCTGGTTGACAGCCTCATCCCCCGGCATATTTAAGATACGTACCATCTGCCGTTTCAGATTACGGATATTATCTTCCTGATATTTCTCCAGATTGCCGTATTTTAATGCCGCATCCAGCACCTCCATATCTTTCTCCTGACTGATCTGTGCATATCTTAATGCATCTTTCTTGTTAAAGAACAATTTCAGCCGGTAATAGATCTGCATGAACAGTTCCGTATCTTTTGGATTCATTGCAAACCGGATGATATTCTGTACATCCAGAACCGTCCGGTGGGTAAAAAAGGAAAGGTCTGCATTCCGCATACGATACGGAATATTCTTTCTTTCCAGCAGATCGATCAGTGGAATCGCACACTCATTATCCCTGTACAGAACTGCTGTCTCCGTCACCGAAGCATCTGCCCTGCCCCTATGTTCCTCCGATCCGCTCATGCCAGCCATTCCGGTCGTACATTCCTGTGCAGCTTTCATCAGATACACATACTGTGCTTTCCTCGATTTTAGAGAAATTTCCCGGATATCCGCTCCGGCTTCTCTTGCCGCTCTCATATGCTTCTCATGCCGGAGTGTATTCTTCTGAATGAATTTATCTGCCGCTTCTACAATCTTTGCATTTGAGCGGAAATTTTCTTCCATCAGAAGGACTTTTGCTCCCGGATGCTTCTTTTCAAATGACAGCAATGCCTCCGGATATGCCGCCCGGAATCCATAGATACTCTGGTCTTCATCTCCAACCATAAAAAGATTGCCTGTTCCGGCTGCCAGCAGCGCAATAATCGCATGCTGGATCTTTGATGTATCCTGCGCTTCATCCACACATATATATGGATATCTATTTTGAAAATATGCAAGCACACCCGGGGCTTTTCGCAGCATATTATAGGCATACAACATCTGATCGTCATAATCCATCAGCTTCTGTTCTCGCATCTGCCTACAGTATTCACGGTAGATTCCTGCAATCCGGATATCTGACTCTTCCTCTAATTTTTGAAGTTCTTCTTCGTTCAGCATCATATTTTTTATATATGTGATCAACGTTCTTACATTCTTAAGATCACTCTCCGTCGGATATCCCATGCCATGATCCTGACAGATTCTGATCAGCATCCCCGTCGTTGCCTTTTCATCCTTCACAAGTTCAAACGGTGTCTTTCCGATCCGTCTTCCGTAATACTGGATAATCCTTGCGCAGATTCCGTTGATCGTCCGAAATTCCAGTCGCTTTGCCATATCCTCGCCAAAACGGACTGCAAATCTTTCGGACATATCTTTTGTCGCTGCCACCGTATATGTAACCGTAAGTATGCTCTCCGGAGGAATATTCTTACAGTAGATCATATAACCAAGACGTGTCACCAGTACCGTGGTCTTTCCTGATCCGGGCACAGCAAGAAGCAGTACCGGCCCTTTTGTGCTCTGTACTGCTTCTTTTTGCTGTTGATTTAATTTTACCGAAAATGTTGTTTCAAATTCTTTCCATTCCATACTTCTTTTTATGTTAATTTGTGAATCCACTTATAGCTCCTAAACCGTAAAAATACCGGAATCCCCTTGAACAACTGATCTGACTGCACTGCAACCACAACCAGTTCCACCGGAAGTTTCCATACAAATGCCGCAAGAAAAGAAAGCGGCGTAACGATTCCCCAAGTAGAGACCATATTCATATACATAGAGAATCTGGTATCTCCACCACCTTGAATTACACCTACCGATACCGGCATCTGATAAGACATTCCCACCATAACAACACTCATGATCATAATAAAATGATTTGCCAGTACTGCTGCCGTATCCGTTAATTTATACATAGACAAAAGTGGTCCTCTTAGTACAAATAACAAAGAAGCGAGTACTATACCGATCAGAACATCGATCACAGAAAGTGTCCTTCCATCGGATTTTACCCTTTCTATATCTCCCTCTCCGATATCTTTCCCGATCACAACGGCCGATGCCGATGATATAGCGATTACAATGACCTTCAGATACTGGAAAAATGTGCTGGATACAGAATTTGCGGCAATTGCATCCGCAGACAAATGCCCCAGAATCGCCGTCTGCATCGGTACCGAGATTGCCCAGATCATCCCTGAGCACATGATTGGAAACGCAACTTTGAAAAATGCTCCCCATATCTTTCTGTTCTCCGGCAGAAATATAGTTCTGAACAAATTAATGTCAAATAATCTGACTTTCGTATCTATCTTCCATATATATACCACGATGATCAGAAGCTCCAGCATCCTTGCTGTCAGTGTTCCGACTGCAGCTCCTTGGATTCCCATCTCCGGGAATCCAAAATGTCCAAAGATCAGTGTGTAATTAATACAACCGTTCGTGATCAACGACACTACCGATATAACAAACGAAATCTTCACTGTCTCCACACTTCTAAGCATGGCGATCAGCAGATTACTTATCATGAACAGTAAAAATGTCCATTTCAGAAGTCCAAGATACGCCTTTCCTTCGGCAATAATCTCCGGTGATGTCGTAAATATTCTCAAGAGCTGTTCCGGAATACGGGTGCATGCTGTCACGACTATTGCCCCGATCAGGACACTAAGCGCCAGTGCCACTCCCGCCATCTTACGAATCGCTCCTGTCTCCTGCTTTCCCCAGTACTGAGAACATATCGCTACCAGTGCATTTCCGATGGAAAGTGCCAGCTGATTCACAATAAAGAAGATCTGATTTACCGTCGCCGCACCGGACAGCGCATTCTGACTGTAACTTCCAAGCATAATATTATCTAACATATTCACACTGTATGCCACCAGATTCTGAAGTGCTACGATCAGCATCAACCGGAAAAATGTCTTATAAAATTTTTTATCTCTTGTAAAAAATGTTGTTCTTGTAGTTTTCATTTATTTTAACAGATTTCTTACCATTTCTGCATCAAATGTAACAGACTTCACATGATCTACCTCGATCTGATACAGGGCATTTGCCGCAATATGCTCAGCTGCCTGCTCCAGATCACGGATTCCGGATGTATTCGAATATAATTCGATCACTTCGTCCAGACCTTCTTCACTCATGATGCACTCATCTTCCTTAAGGCTCATTCGCTTTAATACCTTCGGAAGTGCGAATTTGGAGAAGATCACTTTCTTCTCTTCCGGTGTATAATCCGGGATATCGATCACGGCGAAACGTGACATCAACGGTGCACTGATCTGAGACTTGTCATTAGCAGTCGCGATCGGGTATACACCTACCGTCGGAATCATACACTCGATATAGTTGTCTGTAAATCCAAGGTTATCCAGTAATGTCAGAAGTACATCGGCCGGATTGCCATTGCCTTTACCGGATGCTGCTTTATCCAGCTCGTTGATGATAAATACCAGATTCGATTCTCCGGCCATGGCAAATGCATCCATGATGATACCCGTCTTTGCATTGGCATAGATACGGGAACTTCCGGTTAACTGTTCCGGATCATTGATCGAACTCATATCCAGTGTTGTCCAAGGAAGCTTCAGGATACGTGCTACCGCATAGGCAATCTGGGATTTACCGGTTCCTGCAGGTCCTACTAACAGAAGTCCGTAAGCCGGTAATGTATGGGTACGGTTGATCTGGATGATCGTCTCGATGATTCTCTGTTTTACACGTTCCATTCCGTAAAGTTCTTCGTCAAGGATACGACGCGCTTCATCCGGATCGATTGCTTCAAAATAATTGCTCTTCCACTGTACATTCATCATAATGGAAAGTGCTCTCTGTGCATGGCGTCTTTCCTCCGGTGATACTTCGTGCGAACGTGCCACCGCAAGGTTACGTCTTGCCCACAGACGGATATTATCCGGAAGTGTTCTTCCCGCACAGTTCATGAAGTCCGTGATGCTCTGAAGACTGGTCAGCTTCATGTCATCTCCTGCCTCGTCTTCATCTTCGTCGTCCACCTCTTCTGCCGGTGCATTGCTTGCAAGCAGACGCTCGATCATAAACTGAAGGAATCCGTCTTCTGCAGATAATTTCGTACCGCCGCCAAATGCGATCTCGCGGATCTTATATACCGCATATCCTTCTTCTGTATTCTCCCCTGAGAGACGTACATTAATATGATTCTCTCCAAGCCATTTTAACAGGCTTACAAATCTTGCATCGATTTTTAAGATGTCTGCACTTACGGTTCCGTCTTCCTGCTGGAATTCGAAAGAGGTTCTCTTAATCGGATTCGTAAATACACCGCAGGAATGATGATCCCACTGGCAGATCTTATTATCGAGAACCATCATTGGTTTCTCGGCTGTTGCTTCATTTTCATTCGAACGGATGACTGTATATGTACATTCCGCTGGTTTCTTTTCATCTGGTGTTGAATTAAAATCAAAAACTGGCATTGGTTTCTCCTTTTTGTATCTTTACTTTCTTTAATATCATTCTGTATTTTTATGTTCTTGCATATTCTTACATATTTCTTGTATATTCCATGCATGCTATATTAGTTTATCATTCTTCCGGATTCTTTCCAAGTCTGATTTTTTCCATTTTTCTCACGAATTCCTCATCCGCATGGTCAAACAGATAATTCCTTTCACCCACTCGTTGCTTTTCATTATCCTCTTCGATCAGCTTTCTGGTATATTCGATCTCCTCGAGAAAATCTCTGGAAGAAATACGGGTTCCACCCTGTCCCATCGTGATCACCTGCTCTACTCCGTCAGACGTCACAACTGTTACATGATACTTTCTTCCTATATGATGAACAACCTTTTCGATGTACTGATCGGCTGTCTCTGCTTCTTTTGTATATACAACATGGATATTGTGGTATTTCTGGATCTCAAGCGCATAACCCTCTACCTTGTATGCATCGAACACAAGAATCAGAACGCATTTCTTATATCCCTGATAATTACACAGGATGTCCATCAGCTTATCCCGTGCCGCCTCAATACTGACTTTCGCCAGTTCTTTCAGCTCTTCCCATGCGAAAATGACATTGTATCCGTCAACCAGCAGATATTCCTGCATGGCTTCTTCTTTTTTAAGTTGCTTTTTGGCATACTCACTTTCATAAGTTTTCGGTGTCAGTCCGCCTTTTCTTTCTACTTTTCCATATGTCCGGATAAATATCTCTTCCAGCTCTTTCTCTTCCGCTTTGGAATAGACTTTCGGAGTTCTTGCTGCTCTTGGCATCTGACGGGCTGCCTGCTCCGACTGTCTCTTTGCTTCTTCTAATGCACGTTCCTTTTCTAACTGATTCTCCAGATGCATATATTCCGGTACCTTGTCCCATGAAACGTTAAATCCTGCACCATGGGAACAGAATACGGAACCGGTCGGGTTCTCAATGTCACGTTCCGGATCATAACCAATCTCTTCGATCACTGCTTCTGCATTCTGGCAAGGTTCATAACCGCGGAATGTACAAGTCAGATGTCCCTGTCCTCTTGTGTAGGAATTCACTTCCATCTGATAATCCCGCATATCTGCAACCGGTGCATAGCCTTCGATCGTCGTCATCTCTCCTTCTGTCTGCGGCGTACCGGCCTCCCCATTCATCCGCTGGATATCTGTAAGTGCCCGTCCGATCATTCCTGACGGGACCTCCAGCTGGAAATCATAATACGGTTCCAACAGTACACTCTCTGCCTGCATCAGTCCCTGACGCACCGCACGGTAAGTTGCCTGCCGGAAATCTCCTCCCTCGGTATGTTTCAGATGCGCCCTTCCTGCCGTCAATGTAATCTTCATATCTGTGATCACAGAATCGGTCAGCACACCTCTATGTTCTTTCTCCAGAAGATGGGTAAGGATCAGACGCTGCCAGTTCTTATCTAGCATATCTTCACTGCAGTCTGTTCCAATCACAATACCGCTGCCTCTTTCTCCCGGTTCCATCTTCAGATGTACTTCCGCATAATGCCGGAGCGGCTCAAAATGTCCCACACCTTCCACGGTATTCTGTATAGTCTCTTTATATACGATATTACCGGTGTCAAATTCTACTTCTACGCCGAACCTGTCTTTGATCAGGCTTTTTAATATCTCAATCTGGACTGCTCCCATGAGTTTTGCATGAATCTCTCCCAGTTCTTCATTCCACACGATCTTAAGCATCGGATCTTCTTCTTCGAGTATCCGTAAGTTTCCAAGCATTTTGTGAACGTCACAGCCTTCCGGGAGTTTGATTTTGTAACTTAAGACAGGTTCTAGTGCCGGTGCTTCGGAATCGCATTCTATGCCGAGGCCTTCCCCCGGATAAGTGTAATTCAGTCCGGTTACCGCACAGATCCTGCCGGATCCTGCTTCCTGTACCATCTCGTATTTTTCTCCAGAATAGATCCGGATCTGGTTGACCTTTTCTTCCCAGCCGTTCATAACTGTCTCGGATGTATCTTGTGTACGGTCAGATTCGTTCTTGCTCTGCTGCCTTCCTGTCGTTCCCGTCAATGTATCTTTTACCTTCAGAGTTCCGGATGTCACTTTCAGATGCGTCAGTCGGCTGCCGGATGGGTCTCTCGATATCTTGAAAACTTTTGCACCAAAATCACATGTACCAATGTCTGTATTATTTATCTGCTCATTTCGTTCTATATAAGCAGACATCCCGTCCATAAATTCCTGCACACCTTCAATCTTTAGCGCCGAACCGAAATAACACGGATACACCTTTCTGCTTCCGATCATCTCCGCGATCGTATCCTCTTCCACTTTCTCCGATTCCAGATACTCTTCCATCGCTTTCTCATCACACATGGCAATGCTGTCATATGTTTCTTCTGACATTTCCGAAAAATCAATGCATCCTTCATCCAGTCTGTTCTGCAGATCTGCCAGTACCTTTGCCTTATCCGTTCCCACCTGATCCATCTTATTGATGAATATGAACGTCGGTATCTGATATCTTTTGAGCAGTCTCCAAAGCGTACGCGTATGTCCCTGTACCCCGTCAGCTCCGTTGATCACCAGGATCGCATAATCCAGTACCTGCAAGGTACGCTCCATTTCCGCGGAGAAATCCACATGCCCCGGTGTATCCAGAAGCGTTATCCCCAGATTGCCCATTTTTAATTCTGCCTGTTTGGAAAAGATCGTGATTCCTCTTTCCCGTTCCAGTTCGTATGTATCTAAGAATGCATCTTTATGGTCGACTCTTCCAAGCTTTCTAATCTGCCCGCTTAAGTAGAGCATGCATTCCGATAATGTCGTTTTCCCGGCATCCACATGCGCCAGAATTCCAATTGTAATATGTCTCATAATTTCGTTCCTTACTGCCTTTTATTTTTTCTTTCTTTTGTCTTTTCTCTGCTTCATATTTTCACTGATTTTCCGCTTATTATCTGTCGTTATCAGTCACTATTACCATTACTTATCAGTATTCTTTTTTACGATATTGTTATTATACAACATAATTTATATTTTGTACTTTTTTTCGAAATTTTGCAATTTACTATTGTTTTTTTCCGCAAAATCTGTTTGACTATTAGTGAAGACATATTAAAAAAAATAATAAATAAGCGAGGTATTGTTATGAAACCAATAAAAGAAGGTAAAGTCCGTGAAATTTATGATAACGGAGACAGCCTGATTATGGTTGCCACTGATCGTATCAGTTGTTTTGACGTAATTCTTAAGAACGTTGTTTCCAAGAAAGGAACCGTTCTGACACAGATGTCTAAATTCTGGTTCGACCTGACAAAAGACATTCTTCCAAACCACATGATCTCTACTGATGTGAAAGATATGCCTGAATTCTTCCAGAAACCAGAATATGACGGAAACAGCATGATGTGCAAAAAGCTCGAGATGCTTCCAATCGAATGTATCGTACGTGGTTACATTACAGGAAGCGGATGGAAAAGCTATAAAGAAAATGGCACTGTATGCGGTATCAAACTTCCGGAAGGATTAAAAGAATCCGACAAGCTTCCAGAGCCAATCTACACACCATCCACAAAAGCTGAGATCGGAGATCATGACGAAAACATTTCTTATGAGCAGAGTATTGCCCACCTTGAGAAATATTTCCCTGGCAAAGGCGAAGAATACGCAGCCAAACTTCGTGACTGTACAATCGCTCTCTATAAAAAATGTGCAGACTACGCATTAAGCCGTGGTATTATCATCGCCGATACAAAATTCGAATTCGGTCTTGATGAGAATGGTAACATGGTGATCGGTGATGAGATGCTTACACCTGACAGTTCTCGTTTCTGGCCAGTAGAAGGTTATGAACCGGGACATGGACAGCCATCATTCGACAAACAGTTTGCACGTGACTGGCTGACTTCTCACCCGGATAACGACTGGACTCTTCCGGATGACGTAGTTCAGAAAACAATCGACAAATATCTTCAGTGCTACAAGATGATCACAGGCGAAGAACTTGCTTAATTTTCCTGTATCCAGAGAATCAAACTCCTTGCGGTTCTCTCAGATATCTGATTAGGTAGCGATACATACTCCCGCCGGCAACTGTCTCATTGACAGTTTCTGACGGGAGTTTTATTATATTTACAGAATTTGCCATCGACAACGTCTCTTGTATATTTGGATATCTACAGGATCTGCCGATGACAGTTTTTACATTTTTATACAAAATTCTATAGAAAGAAGTGGCTTTATATATGCAAAAAACATATTTTTACCGTGGACTTTTCTATCTCATGGGACTTCTTATTCTCGCTCTGGGAATCACGCTGAATACAAAAACCGGCCTCGGTGTATCTCCTATCATCTCAGTGTCATTCAGTATCTCTACGATCTGGCATTTTAATTTTGGAAATACTACACTAGTTCTTTATGCTCTTTTTGTTGTCGTAGAGATGATCCTACATACGATCCGAAGTCTCCATGCCAGGCAATCGGAAGGTCTTCCTCTGGAACACGCTAATCAGATGAACCTGAAACTGGTCCTTTTTATGGACATTTTACAATTCCCGCTAAGCCTGATTTTCACCCGGTTCCTGAATATATTTTCCGGTATGATCCCTGATCTTTGGACAACTTATCCGGATTCTTTTGCCGGAAGTTTTCCCGGAAGGATCCTCTTTCTGATCATTGCCATCATTCTGACAGGCGTCGGTGCCGCCATGTCTTTGAACATGCGTATCATCCCCAATCCCGGAGATGGAATTGTTCAGGCAATCTCCGATTTCATCCACAAAAGCGTAGGATTTACCAAAAATTGTTTCGACCTTTTTAATATCTGTCTGACAATCTCTGTTGGTCTTATCTTTGCGCATCACCTGGTAGGCATCGGAATCGGAACGGTCCTTGCCGTGATCGGGGTCGGACGTGCTATCGCCGCATTTAATCATTTCTTCAAACAGCCGATGGAAGTACTTTCCGGTATGAACGAATCTTAATGATCTCTTAATCCGGGTTCACAGCTATTTCTTCATCTTTGGCTCAAAGATCAGGGACGCCAGATAGCCAAAGATGAGAGCCGCTGATATACCTACTGCACTGGCTTTAAATCCTCCCATAAAGATTCCGATAAATCCTTCTTTTTCTACGGCTTCTTTTACACCTTTCCACAGAAGATTTCCAAACCCCAGTAACGGTACACTGGCTCCGGCTCCGGCAAAATCCTGAATAACCGGATATATCTTAAATGCTCCCAGTACAGAACCGCTGCAGACCAGAAGCACCATGATTCTTCCGGGCATCAGCTTCGTCCTGTCCAGCAGTATCTGCGTCAGAGCACAGATCAGTCCCCCTACCCAGAATGCATTGATATAATCCATAATCTTTTCCTCCTAGCAATGTTCTAAGACAATTCCATGTGCGATCCCCGGTACACTGGCTCCTTCATTATAACTGACGGTTGACATAAGCGCTCCCGTCGGTACAAAGAGTACACGTTTCCACTCTCCTCTTGATATCTTTGGCAGGATATAAGCGGATAATGTTGCGGCCGCACAACCACAGCCACTTCCTCCGGCATGTGTATCCTGCAGATTCTGATCAAAGATTGTCATTCCGCAATCCATATGATTTATCTTGATATCATGTTCTTTTCCCCTCATAAGGTCGAATAAAATACTCTGCCCCACATAGCCAAGATCTCCGGTAATGATCCTGTCGTAATCTGTTTCTTTTCTTTCAAAATCCTCCAGATTCTGAATGATCGTATCACATGCGGCCGGAGCCATACATGCTCCCATATTCTGTGAGTCTTTCAGACCGTAATCCACAATTTTTCCTACTGTCACCCCGGTTATCCTCACATGACTTCTATTTTTCCCCACGATAAATGCTCCGCTTCCGGTCACTGTCCAGTGTGCCGATAATGGTCTCTGATTCGCATATCCGAGAGGAAAACGGAATTCTTTCTCAGCACTTCCGAAATGACTGGATGTTACCGCCAGCATCCGTTCTCCATATCCCGCAGCTACACTCATCGAAGCCAGGGCAAGTGCTTCTCCGGAAGTCGAACATGCTCCATATAATCCGAACATCGGGATCTGAAGTGTCTCTACTCCCATTGAAGTTGCCACTCCCTGCCTTAACAGATCTCCACCGAACAGATAACGGATACTCTCCGGTGTCAAATGTGCTTTACCAAGAGCCAGAAGACATGCTTCCTTCTGCATGGTGCTTTCTGCTTCTTCCCAGGTATTCTCCCCGAAAAGATCTTCCTCTGCCACCATATCGAACATACCGCCCAAAGGTCCTTCTCCTTCTTTTTTCCCAACAACCGAAGCACTCTCTTCAAGGTACGGAGATACCTCAAAGGCTATACTTTGCTTTCCCTTTATCATTCATCTTATCCTTTCCCGACATATTTACATATCTGAGATCCTCTGCCGTCATAATACTCCGACAATTCTTAACAGCCAGTAGAACAGTCCCAGAACCCAGCTTGTAAAGATTCCATACAGAATCACCGGACCTGCAATCGTAAATATCTTACAGCCGATTCCCATAACCTGTCCTTCTTTTTTGTATTCGATTGCCGGTGCTGCCACCGAATTGGCAAATCCGGTGATCGGAACCAGTGCTCCGGCTCCGCCCCATTTTGCAATCCTTGGATAGACATTGAATCCCGTTAGTACTACACTCAGAAATACCAGAAGCATAGAACACCAGCCGCCACTTATATCTTTATCTAATCCTGCCTTCTCACAGATATTCAAAATCCCCTGTCCCAGCACGCAGATTGCGCCTCCCGTTACGAATGCTTTTGTCATATTAGCAGGCAGATTATGCACCGGTGTTTTTTGCTTTACATAATTTTCATAAGCCTGCTGCTGTCTTTTTTTATCCATTTTTTACCACCTTTTCCAAAAAAACAGTAATGCTCCTAATCCTTTTCCAAAAGCGATTCCTATAATGATCGCTCCAATCCCTCTCACAAGCCGGATTCTCCTGATGAAGATCGGGAAGAGATCCAGCATCTCAGTAAGAGCCATCGCCCAGCATCCTACAAAGATTCCACCGAAAAGTCCCGCCAGCGGAACCAGCCAGCTTCCGTATGGTATCGTGGGATGATAGACAGAGATGATTGCTCCGATACTGCCGCCCACTGCAATGGCATCTTCATAGAGCATAACATGCTCACCTGTATGTGTCCTGTCCGCAAAATCCGACACCACCCCCAGTCCGATAATAAAAGAAAATAAACCTCCGGCCGCCGTAATTCCGGCACTAAGTCCCAGAATTGCCAGGAATATGTTTTTCATCCACATCCAATTCTTTCTCCTTTCTGGAGTACGTTTCCACAAGCGTCGTCTGTATATCATTTTCATACAGTCGCATCTCTACCTCCATTGGTGTCGGATCTACCGACAGCCGTTTTTTACCGAAATGATTAAAGAATGTCAGAATTCCGATGATAATACCAATACAATACATAAATTCCAGAATCGTAAATCCATTCGACTTTGTTCCGGTCAGAAGTTCGTATATCTGTCCGAACATTTTTGTCACGCCTACATCATTATTGAATGCCATTGTTGAAAATGCCGCTCCGAAAAAACTGATCAGCACCACCATGACAATCTTCACCACGTGAATAACTCCGCCTTTCCCATCCTGTTCTTCATATGTCACGATGAAATCCGTCTCCCCGATATTTTCCACAGAAGCCTCCGGATAGATTTCATGGATCTTCTGTATCACTTTTAAGACCGACATGACCACTCGTCTTTCCCTTTTATTATCCGGGTGATGAAATGTCAGAAGATGCGTACTTCTGATTCTGGCCAGCATTGCAGGATTGACGCATTCAATCTTCAATACATCTCCAAGCGTTACCGACTTTTTTGCGACCTCTATATTCCGGTCTGCTTTTATATATATATCATCAGAATTCGCGGTCATCTTCTTCACCTCCTGTTTATCTCATCATTTTTTGCAGTTATTTCCATTCTTTTTATCAGTGTTCCTTCATTGACTCCGTGATTGCCTCTTACATCATGGAAGTAATAAATCAGCCCGATGATCACTGCCAATGTCACAACAAAGATCAGGCACATCCTGATCTTTCTTCTGGCATCCTCCATCTTACTCACCCTTTCCATCCAAGTTTCATGAGTTAGTATGGCTGATTTTCCAGAATATATTCATGATGTGCCTGTCAGATACGTTCTCTTAGATTTTTTAATATTTTCTTTTCCATTCTGGAAACCTGAACCTGGGAAATTCCCATTTCCTTTCCTACCTGAGTCTGTGTCTTTTCGGCAAAATATCGCAGATAGATCAGTTTTCTTTCTTCTTTATCCAGACTTGTCAGAAGCTCTTTTAACAGCAGATGATCCAGTACTCTTTCTTCCGCACCGTCCTCCTTTCCTACTTTTTCCATCAGTGAAATCTCCTGTCCTTCTTTTTTGTATACCGGCCGGTGTAGTGATTCCACATCCGTACATGCATCCATCGCCATCGTAAGTTCTTCCGGTGACACATCAAGATACTCTGCAAGTTCTGTGACCGACGGCTCCCTTCCAAGCTTTCTTCCGAGTACTTCCTGGGCCTGATATCCTTTATAAGACAGTTCTTTTAACGACCGGCTTACCTTTATCATCCCATCATCTCTTAAGAAGCGCTTGATTTCTCCACTGATCATCGGAACAGCATAAGTTGAGAATTTCACTTCATAACTCAGGTCAAACTTGTCGATTGCTTTCAGTAATCCAATCGTTCCGATCTGAAACAGATCTTCCAGCTCTGTTCCCCTTCCCGTAAATCTTCTTACAATACACCAGACCAGTCCTGTATTTTCCTCCACAATCTGAGCTCTTGCTTCTTCATCCCCTTCGTGAGATTTCTGAATTAAAGCGATTGTGTGGTCCATACCTTTCGTCCTTTTCCAATTGTTTTCTGCATTTTCACAATAGTTCCTTTTCCCGGCTTTGAACTTACTTCTACCTGATCCATGAAAGCTTCCATAAAAGAAAATCCCATCCCGGACCGGTCAAGCTCCGGTCTTGTAGTAAATAACGGTTCCATCGCCTTCTTTACATCTTCCATTCCTTTTCCATGATCTTCTATCTCGATATACAAAGTATCCCCGCATGTCTTACAACGAAGCGTGATCTTCTCTATCCGGCTTTCGTATCCGTGGATGATCGCATTGGTTACAGCCTCTGATACCGCAGTCTTTACATCTGCTACTTCCTCCACTGTCGGATTCAGCGATGTCATAAATGCAGCAACCGCCACTCTTGCAAATGCTTCATTGGATGAATAACTGTCAAAAATAATCGTCATTTCATTGGTATTTTCCATTTATTTCTCCTCCTCATAAATCTGCATAATCTTTGTTACTCCTGACATCATAAGAATCTTCCTGATCCTCTCGCTTGTATGTACCGCACACACTTCACCGCCCAGCATATAGATCTTTCTGTAACGGCCCATGATCACTCCGATTCCGGAACTGTCACAGAATTTTGTATCCGCAAAGTCAAAGATCACATAACGTATGTGATTGTGTTCAATCAGATGATCTGATTCTTTTCGTATCTCTTCTGCATTATGATGATCCAGCTCCCCCGGTAAAAATATAGTAAGACAATTTTCCTGTACCTGATATTTCATGTTACATACTCCCCTTACATACTTAAGTATAAAAGAAAAGGACATACACTTTACCGTGTATATCCTTTTCTTTCGTACATTTTCTAATTATTATTGTCTTTGGTCTTTTTGGCATTTTGTACATCAAGAGCATTCTGTGCCTCTGTTGCTGCCTCTGTCCCGTTATATTTTTCGATGATCTTCTGATAATACGTATTCGCCTTATCCTGCTTACCCTGTTTTTCATAGGACTGTGCAAGAAGAAGCATAGCCGCACCATCCTGATATCCTTCGTCCATCTGTACGACTTGCTCCAGATTCGTCACTGCCGTATCATAATTTGCCACCTGATAATTCTTCTGTGATGTTACATACAGACTCTCACAGACTCTTGGATATATCTTTCCTGTCAGTGTATCATACTCTTCTTTTCCCGATGCTCCAAGTGTCTCTGAATTAATCTTCAGAAGTTCCTCTGCCAGTGCCGAATTACTCATATCTCCGGTTGAATAATGAGATATAACGGTCATCAGTGATTCATAGCTTGTCTTTGTGATCTCTGCTGTCTGCTGTTGATTCTCTGCTTCTTTACTGCTGCTCCGGTAATTATCCAGCTCTTTTTTCAGTGCACTGATCTGTGATTTCTGAGTTGCGATCTGATCACTGAACTTAACGGTCTGCTTATTCAGCTTACTCTGTCTTGATGCAGACACAGCCGGCATGATTAAGAATCCCATAACTGCCACACCTACAATAACACCGATTGCAATATTAACCATTGTATGCAGGCCGACATTATCTTTTAATCCTGAAGCAACCGGTTGAATGATCGTCTCATTTCCGATATTATAAGTAACTGTCTGTCTGCCCTTTTTCTTCTTTCCGGTATCTTTATCGTCTATCAGGCGGATGTTTCTTGACTTCCGTACCTGATTCAACTCATGCATGTAACGCATCGTGATATCGTCGGTCTTATCCAGTTTGTGAGCGATCCGGATATTCTTTCTTGCTTCTGCATACTGTTCTTCCATAATGTAAAGGAGCGCCAGAAGCTGGTATGCTTTCACATACGTCGGATGCATCTCGATTGCTTTCTTAAGCTGCATAACCGCCAGATCTTCACATCTCTGATAGCAGTAATCCAAAGCCTGATTATATCTTTTTATAGCCTGATTGATTCTGTCCAGATCATCTCTTTTTTCTTTTACTTTCTGGATATAATAATTCGCAATATTCTCCTTAGGCTGAAGATTCTTGCTTAAGACCCATTCTGCCAGCGCTTCTACCACATCGCCTCGTCCATAATAAACAAGTCCCAGAAGATTTCTTGACGCAATATTATCTCTGTTATATTGTAAACTCTTCTTAAGCGATGTAATGGCACCGGTCAGATCCCGGATATTCGCTTTGTTAAGTCCGTCATTATACCAGTAATTCGACTGATACGCCAGTTTTGTTGTGTAATCCATATACTTCCCTCTATATTCTCTCTACCGCAGTTTACTGTGGATCATCCTGCTTTGTCTGTTCGATTACTTCTCTTAAAAGATCTGTCATGTCTGTCAGATCATCCTGGTAAATCGCATCTCCCAGTTCCTCTACTTCCAGACTTGGCTGGAACTTCTTTAATTCTTCTTCAAAATCAAGCATCTATGGCACCTCCTGCCAGTAACTTCTTCATCATTCCTACGAGGTACAAAGAGCCAAGACAGTATATCTCTCCCGTCTCTCCCCGTTCATTCATTGCCGTTCTCACGGCATCTTCTAATCGTTCTTTACAGTACACCGGTCTGTCTGTGTATCTTCGGAAGACATCAGCAAGTTCCTCTGCCGGAACACCTCTTTCGTCCTCGATCTGTGTGACAACATAAGCTTTCACATCCAGATTCTCACACAGATATTCTATCATCTGATCGTACTTTTTATCCGATACTGCTGAAAATAGTAATACCATTTCTCCGCGTTCGGACTCATCCAGTGCTTTTACGCTTTCTACAAACGCTTCCATTGCGCCCGGGTTATGTGCACCGTCTACGGTAATATGTGCTCCTACCCGTTCCATTCTTCCTTCCCAGTGAAGTTCTGCAAGTGCTTCCTTCCACCGGTCCATATGTATCTCTTCTCCCGCGAGCAAATATTCCGACGCCTCCAGTGCAAGCTCTGCATTCATCGCCTGGTAACATCCGCACATCGGTACCTGAAAGATAACATCTTTATCATACGCACTCCGTCTGGAAAATGCAATATATTTGCGGTGAACTTTCTGAATTTCATACGCATTTTTCGTAACTTCTCTACAAGATACGCCCAGTTCCGAAGCTTTTGCCTTAATGACTTCCGCTGCTTTTTTACTGCTTCCGTCAAAGAACACCGGAACACCCGGCTTAATAATTCCGGCTTTCTCACCCGCAATCTTCTCGATCGTATCACCGAGGATCGCCGTATGATCCAGACTGATTGATGTTATGATGGCAAGTGCCGGATTGTCTATTGCGTTTGTCGCATCCAGCCGTCCGCCAAGTCCCGTCTCCAGAATGATATATTCTACATCTGTCTCTGCAAATGCTGTCATACCCATTCCAAATAGAAATTCGAAATACGAAGGATGTTCGATCCCGTCTTCCACCATCTGACGTACTATCTTTAAAACTTTTCGAAACACCTTCAGAAATGTCTCATTATCAATCTGTATATTATCTACCCGTATCCTCTCATTTACAGATACAAGATGAGGGGATGTAAAGAACCCTGTTCTCTTCCCCTCTGCCATAAGTATGGCCTGTAAGTATGCACATACAGACCCTTTTCCATTTGTACCGGCGACGTGGACAATTTTTCTGTCCGCCGCCGGATTACCCAATCTTTTTAAAAACGTTTTTGTGTGCTCCAGCGTATGTTTCTTTGTAAATTTCGGAATTTCTTCGATATACGCTGCTGCCTCTTCATATGTGAACGTTTCCGGTTCTTTTTTAGTTAACATCATAATCCTGATCCACCCAAGATTTGCTCTTATCGGTTGCTGTGCCTTCCTGTTTTACAAGCTGTCCGTTCTGATATGTGTATTTATCCGACATCCGGAATATCGTATCACTGGAACCAACCTGTCCAACCTGAATTACATCACCGTCTTTTAATTCTGTCTCCGACAGATTAATACGCGTATTATTCAGGAAGCTGCTCTTCTGCTTTTCACCATTGACATATACGCGGCTGTATTTTGTGAAGTTCTCACCGTACAGACTATATCCACTGTTCAACTGCGGAACAATACTGCTCAGTGACACATTACGGATTCCCATCACCATATGGCCTTCGGTGATTGGTGCTTTTCCGTTATATACATACTGCTTTCCATACAGGATATCATACTGCAGGAGTTCCAGATCTGAAAGGTAATTCTTTGTTCCCTTTCTCTGCTGATGATAATTGAATACGGTACCGGAATGGATATCCAGTCTGTTCAGTACCTCTGACATCAGCTGATATGCCGGGATATTCTTATCATGCTTCTGAAGTCCGATATTATCCCAGATTACATAGTTCGTATTATATAAGTAACGGCTCTTTAAGTCTTCTGCCTTCAGTCCCATAGTCGGAAGATGATCTCCATAGAATACGACAACAGATGGTTCATTTCTTTCTTCCACTGCCTTGATCAGATCACCTACAAACTGATCCATCTCATAGACCTGGTTAACATAATATTCCCATTTATTTTTCAGCGCTTCGTCTTCGATTCCTTCAACCTTGATCTTCGGATTCTCGATCACCTGTGTCTCCGGATAGTTTCCATGTCCCTGTACACTGACAGTAAATACAAAATCTTCCTGTTTTGTTGTATCCATGGCTTCCATAATATGCTGTGTCAGGATCTCATCTTTTGCCCATCCATTCTCTGTCGTCTGCAGGACATTCATAAACTCCTTACTGGTAAATGTATCAAATCCCATGTTATTAAATACATTGGCACGGCTGTAGAAATTTCCTGTGTTATCATGTAATGCATGTGTTCCGTATCCAAGAGAGGCAAGCGCTGTCGCCGCACTCTCCGTCGGATGTTTTTTTGAATAGGTCTTATACGGATATTCTCCAGGTCCGAAATAACGAAGGTTCATACCTGTCAGCACTTCAAACTCTGTATTTGCCGTACCTGCTCCTACAGACGGTACTTTAAAATATCCGTTTGAATAATTCTGATATAAATTGTGCAGATTCGGGCATGCATCTTCAGATGTGGTGAAAAACTCTGCGTTTGCAACGTCAAAATATGACTCCAGCTGCACAACAATGATATTCGGAAGTTCATCAGAAGAACGGCTCGTAGCCGTCTGATTTAATTCTCCGTCCTTGTCAATCTTTGCCATTGCTTTCTTCGTATATCCATTTGGCTCACTGATTCCCGTGTTAAAAAGACTTGCCGAGAAGCAATATGGAAGACCATAATCCTCATAAGCAAATGCAATATTTCCAAAATAAGTAGATACCACTCGTTTATCTATTGCTATATTCGTTACAAAAGTGTAAAGAACGCCACATACAATAATTCCGATCAGTGCTGCAATATGATGTATCTTACCTGCATACTGCCCACCGCGTCTCCACATAGATATCAGCCAGATCAGAAGTGCTACCGCTCCGACAGCGATCACAACCACTTCAAATCCATTACAGTAATTATTGATCAGCGCAATTCCATCCCCTGCGATCTTAAGATCCTGTGCATTGAACGGTGTAACTCTCTTTAACAGGATATAACCATTCGCGATTCCAAGAATCACCCAGATCGCACCGATGATCATACGGACAAATATCCTTCGTTTGAACAGATATACAATCGAAAATGTCACAAAGATCATAAATGCATTGTATAAGAATACCAGCGGTGTTCCTGTCATATAGTCCCAGGCTGCAACAACGGAGTGTCTGGAAATTGCTTCTATTACAAAGTTAATGATGCATGCAAGCAACGCATGAAATATCAAAGAGAATCTATTCATGAATGCATAGACCGGCTGCATCTTCTTTGCAAATGCACTGTTGCGTCTTGCTTCCAGTATTCTCTCACGTCGTTCATGTCTGCCTTTCCAGTATGCAATGACATCCTCTTTCTTCAAATTTTTTATTTTGCGGATTTTACCCTTGATATCCGGTTTTTTTAACTGAAGTTTTTTCATATAATCCCCTTTGATATCTAATCCGCAGTTATCCTGTTACCGATAACTGCGGAAATGTATTGTTTATGACTGTTTTGCTTTTAATCCTTCCAGTCTTTCTTTTACCTGTGCCATCATCTGCTGGTAGGTCTCCAGTTTGTCTCTTTCTTCCTGAACCTTTGTAGCAGGTGCTTTACTTACGAATTTCTCGTTATTTAACATACCGTTAGAACGTGCGATTTCTTTGGTAAGTCTTGCCTCTTCTTTTGTCAGACGCTCGATCTCTTGTTCAAAGTCGATCAGCTCTTCCAGTGGAAGGTATACGGTTGCATCCGGAACTACGATAGATACTGCATCGTCTGCAATACCGCTCTTGTCTTTCTGGATTACCAGTTCGTTCAGAGCTGCCATGTTCTGTGCAGCATGTCCAAGAAGTGCAAGTCCTGCTCCCAGTTCTTCATCCTCACATACAACGAATGCTGTAGCTTTTCTTGAATTTGGAACGTTCATCTCGGCACGTACGTTACGGATTCCGCGGATGATCTCTTTGTAGTGGTCTACAATGTTCTCATCTACTGGGAAGTTCCACTCTTCTTCATATACCGGCCAGTCAGACATCATCAGTGATTCTTCTTCCGGTACTAACTTGCTGTAGATCTCTTCTGTAACGAACGGCATATATGGATGCAGCAGTTTCAGTGATTTCTTCAGGACTTCTCTTAATGTCCACAGTGCCGCATTGGCTGCTTCCGGATCTTCATCTGCATGATAGATCGGATATTTTGCCATCTCAATGTACCAGTCACAGAACTCATCCCACATAAAGTCGTAAATCTTGGAAAGTGCGATGCCAAGTTCGAACTTATCCATATTTTCTGTAACATCTTTTACAAGGCTGTTGCATTTTGACATGATCCAGCAGTCTGCAGGACGTTTTTCAAAGTTCGCCGGTTTCTTCAATTCTTTTTCATCCAGGTTCATCATGATAAATCTGGAAGCATTCCATACTTTATTGGCAAAGTTACGGCTTGCCTCTACGCGTTCGTTATAGAAACGCATATCGTTACCAGGTGCATTACCTGTCATCAGTGTCATACGAAGTGCATCTGCACCATACTGATCGATGATCTCCAGTGGATCGATACCATTTCCAAGAGATTTACTCATCTTACGTCCCTGAGAGTCACGGACCAGACCGTGGATAAATACGGTGTGGAACGGTGCCTTTCCGGTATGCGCGTATCCTGAGAATACCATACGGATTACCCAGAAGAAGATGATGTCATAGCCTGTTACCAGCACATCTGTCGGATAGAAGTAATCCAGATCTTCTGTCTGATCCGGCCATCCAAGTGTTGAGAATGGCCACAGCGCAGAACTGAACCATGTATCCAGTGTATCTTCATCCTGTGTAAAGTGTGTGCATCCACATTTCGGGCATTTCTCCGGTGCGCCGTGTCCAACGACTACTTCACCGCACTCATCACAATAGTAAGCCGGGATTCTGTGTCCCCACCAGATCTGACGGGAAATACACCAGTCACGGATATTCTCAAGCCAGTGCAGGTAGATCTTGTTGAAACGTTCCGGTACGAATCTTAAATCGCCGTTCTTGATTGCTTCGATGGCTGGTTTTGCCAGTTCTTCCATCTTAACAAACCACTGCTGCTTGATCATTGGCTCTACAGTTGTATGGCAGCGGTCATGTGTTCCTACGTTATGAGAATGTGGAACAACTTTTACCAGGTATCCCTGCTCTTCCAGGTCAGCTACCATTGCTTTTCTTGCTTCGTAGCGGTCCATTCCGGCATATTTTCCACCATACTGCTCATTGATCGTTGCATCATCGTTCATGATGTTGATCTCCGGCAGGTTGTGACGTTTTCCGACTTCAAAGTCGTTAGGGTCATGTGCCGGTGTGATCTTAACCGCACCTGTTCCGAATTCTTTGTCTACATAGTAGTCGGCAACGATCGGAATCTCTCTGTCTGTCAGAGGCAGTTTACACATTTTTCCTACGATGTCTTTGTATCTTTCATCATCCGGGTGAACTGCGATTGCAGTATCTCCAAGTAATGTCTCCGGACGTGTGGTTGCGATCTCCAGATAATCATCTGTTCCAACGATTGGATATTTGATGTGCCAGAAGAATCCGTCCTGTTCCTCATGTTCAACTTCTGCATCGGAAAGAGAAGTCTTACATACCGGACACCAGTTGATGATTCTGGATCCTTTGTAAATATATCCTTCGTTGTATAATTTGATGAATACTTCTTCTACGGCTTTGGAACATCCTTCGTCCATTGTGAAACGTTCTCTGTCCCAGTCACAGGATACACCTAATTTCTTTAACTGTCCTTCGATAGTTCCGGCGTATTCTTCTTTCCACTGCCATGTTCTTTCCAGGAATTTCTCTCTTCCTAATTCTTTCTTGTCAATTCCTTCTTCTTTTAACTGATTTGTAACCTTAACCTCAGTAGAGATAGCCGCATGGTCTGTTCCCGGAATCCAGAGTGCATTGTATCCCTGCATTCTCTTATAACGGATCAGGATGTCCTGCAGTGTATTATCCAGGGCATGTCCCATGTGAAGCTTACCTGTAATGTTCGGTGGCGGCATTACTGTAGTAAATGGTTTCTTGCTTCTGTCTACTTCGGCGTGGAAATATTTGTTATCACACCATTTTTCATATAATTTTGCTTCAATCGCTTTGGGATTGTAAGTCTTTTCCAGGTTTTCGCTCATAGTTTCCTCCTCATTTCACACATTTTTCACATTTTTTTATTAAATGAAAAAACCCTTTACATCGACGTAAAGGGCGATTGTAGTCGCGGTACCACCTTCATTATATAGGAAGAAATCCTTCGCTATATATCTCATCTTATTCTTTAACGGGAACGACTCCGGGATGAACTAATTCTACTTTATCATAAGTTACAGGTTCATTCATCCGGCTCCGAAGCTACCTTCCGACGTCTCGTATTCCTTAAGTGTCTCTCAGCCGATGGATCACTCTCTCTGGTATGGACGAACTTACGTGTACTCCTCTTCATCAATGCCTTTACGTATAAACTACTGAATATGATAGCCATCGAATCCCCATTTGTCAAGGATTTTAGGGATTTTTCAGAAACTCTTAAGGGTTACACCAATCCGAAACACTTCATGATATAGAGCCATCCCGTCAGGGTAAATGCGCTGCACATAGTCGTCAGCATAACTACACTCGAAGACACAACTCCTTCATGTCCCATATTCTTAGCCATAACATAACTGCTGACTGTTGTTGCCGATCCGAGCATGACTAAGATTGCGATCAGTTTCTCTCTCCGAAACCCGATTGCCACTGCAAGCGGCATGAACACTGCTACAAATCCCACTAATTTGATAAACGCAGCGATCACGGTCGGTTTAATCTTGCCAAATGCTTTCTTAATGTCAAATGTAGCTCCCATCGCCATCAATCCCATCGGTGTTGCTACGCCGCCGATACTGCTGACGGCCTTATGTAAGATCACCGGCATCGGAAGTTTCAGTGCCGACCATAACAGACCTGCCACAATACCGATGATGATTGGATTCGTAATGATACCGATCAGTGTCTTCTTGATCAGTGCTTTATCCATGCCTTTTTGTCCCGGCTTGAAAAATGACAGTACAACCACCGCCATAATATTATAAAGCGGCACACTTCCAATGATCATAAGCGGTGCCTGACCGGAATTACCATAGATATTCTGGATAAATGCGATCCCCAGAAGTGCCGCACTGCTTCTGTACGCTCCTTGGATAAATTCTCCCTGAATACTTCTGTCTTTCAACAGGCAGGAGATTCCGATTGCGATCGTGATACTGATCAATGTAATAATAAAACAGAAGATTACAAATTTCGTATCCCACGCCTCTTTAATGTCTACAACTGCCAGATCGCCAAATAATAATACCGGAAGCGGAACACGGAACACGAATTTGTTCATCTTATTAGCAAATTCCTCATCCATCCACCCGATCTTATTGAAGAACAGTCCCAGTATCATCATTAAGAAAATGGGGACTGTTGCATTTAAACTGAATACCAGATTGTCCATTTCTTTATTTCCTCTCTTGTTCCTTTACTCTTATGCAAATATCTTCTTATATATATTATAGTCCTCTTCTTTAAATACGTTGAAAATCACTCTTTCCAGTTTTGAAGAAGACAGATACTTGTCCACCGTCTTCACCGCAATCTCTGCCGCCAGTTTATTCGGGAAATGGAATTCTCCCGTTGAGATACAGCAAAATGCAATCGACTTAAGTCCTTCTTTTTCCGCCAGTTTCATACAATTCAGATAACACGACTTTAATTCTTCTTCCTGCTTTTCTGTCACCTGCATGCCAACAATCGGACCTACGGTATGGATGACATGTTTCGCCGGGAGATTATATCCTTTTGTAATCTTCGCTTTTCCGGTCGGTTCTTCATGTCCTTGTGCTTCCATAATCTGTGCACATTCATTACGAAGCTGGATACCTGCTGCCGAATGGATCGCATTGTCGATGCATCCATGACACGGCACAAAACATCCAAGCATCTGGCTGTTCGCCGCATTTACGATCGCATCTACGGAAAGTCTTGTAATATCTCCCCGCCAGAGAGATATCTTATCCACATTCTTGATCGTCTCACATGGGAATTGTCCACCGATAGTCGGAAGTTGTCCCCATTCTACGATTCCTTTCTGTTCTGCTTCTTCCTTTAGCAGTTCATCCTGGATCCTGGTATACTCCGGATCTGCCTCGCCCGGCCAGCGGACATTCATAAGACTTCTTAGAAGTCTTCTTCTCCCGGTATAATCTACCGGATCTGCAAGTGATGCATAACCTGTATTTTCTTTTTTCAGATAGTCGATCAGTATTCTTACTCGTTCTTCCCGGTTCATATGGCCTAATACGCCTTCTTTCTTGATTCTTACTTATTTAGAAATCTTATTTATTTTCATCGTTGTTATATATATTTCTTAATTTCATAATATGCCTCGAACAACTGCTCATACGATGTTCTGCAGTTCGCCGGACTCGTAGACGGCAATCCAATTGCCATAATCCCAGTCTTAGGATAGCAAAATTTCTTATATAGTTGAAATGCTTTCGTTCCTGTCGTAAAAATAGCCTTAATATCTGCACATTCAAGGATCCGGCTCAGATCATTCGGCTGTGGATTACGGATACTGCTGTCATCTGCTCCTTTAATATCACACCCCGCCAGCACATCCCAGACTGCAATACCATTTCTTAATGCAAATGCGATCTTGCCTTCTCTCGTCTCCGGATACGCTTCGCCACAGACATCGGATACAACTTTCCAGAATCTGTTTCTTGGGTGTCCATAGTAGAATCCGACTTCTCTGGATTTCGGCGATGGCATAGTTCCGAGCATCAGAATCTTAGAATGTTCATTATAGATTGGCTCAAAATTGTGGATAATGTGTTGTGTTTCCATGTCTGAATTAACTCCTCTGTTTTCTATTGTATTCCATACATCTACGGAAAAAGACATTACTTTTATGATAGCATGCCCCATATAATATTTCCAGTATGCTATCCGTATGTAATGTAAAACACCTATAATCAATCCGATTACTGCTCTAAAAGATACAGGATGTAAAATATAACCTTTCTCATACCTGTTACATTTACATCCTGTTCATTCACTCTGTTACATTTCTATATCTTCTGTATCAAATGTTCCGAATACTTCATTATAAAAATCTGTTACTCATTTACATCTATCCTTTTTTGGTCTTTCCACTTTATTATAAATCCAGCAAGCAGGAATATCACACCCGCCCCGGCAAATATACAGCCCATCCAGAAATATGACTTTAACCCTATATCTACCGTACGCCCCAGCATCTTGTCCGATAAGAAGCCCATAGTCCGGCTTCCCATAACTCCTATAAGTCCGGCAAAAATTCCTCCACAAATCAAACTTTCCACTCCGAGTGAAAATAATCCTCTGTGTCTTGGATACCCAAGCAATACCGTCAGGATTGCACAGAGCAGAACTGCGACTCCCGATACGGCCCGGCAGGTCGTTGATACCAGCGTCGTATATAATCTGGCAACTTTCCCCTGTATCGTACTGGTATCTTTCATATTACCATACAGATTAGATGCATAACTATTCAGTACATCCTGAACGTCATCCATCTCATCTTTTAACTGCTGCTTCATAAGTTTCAGCATATCTTCCGTTAACTCCGGATTTGAATCCTTAATTTCTTTCATGCTGTCTTCCAGTAACTGATTCAGTTCTTTGGAAATATCTACATCCTTATAGCCCGTTCCTTTTGAAAGATCATTCACCATTTCATCCATGACCTTTTCTGTAATTTTCTGTACTTCCTCGTTCTTCTCAATCTTGTTCTGTATCTTCGCAATCCACTGTGTATCATCTGCTCCTGCATAGCCAAATACTGCATCCATCATTCTGTGAGAGATTGCCGTATCAATCCCTGCCTGACTGATTGCTTTGACAAGTACCTGCTTTGCAAGCAGACTTCCTCCAAGTACTGACACACTTATAATGAAGAGGATACCGATCAGTACACTTAATATTCTTTTACCGATTCCCATGATTTCTTCCTTTCTTTATGCTTCATTAATTCGCCGTAACTAATCTGTATACTTCTATTAAAAACGTATCTGCATGAATTGTCAATTTATATTTTTTAATAAATTTATCTTATTTTTCTATTTCTGCATATCACTTCTTTCTTTACATTGTTCAGTAAGTAATTGTTTGTTATAATAATATGAGATATTATGATCAATAACATACGGGCAAAGGAATGATTTTCATGAATGAAACGAACTTATCTTTAAAATACCTGATCGATCAATTGCATAAAGAACAGACCCTGACCAAAGAAGAATGGATCACACTGATCGAGGGACGCACTCCGGAACTTTCCGAATATCTCTTTTCCCTGGCCCGTGAAGAACGCCACCGTTATTATGGACACGATGTCTACGTCCGCGGTCTGATTGAATTTACCAATTATTGTAAAAATGACTGTCTATACTGCGGTATACGAAAAAGCAACGGCAATGCGCACCGCTACCGCCTGTCAGAAGACGACATCCTGAAGTGCTGTAAGGAAGGTTATGAACTTGGATTCCGCACCTTTGTCCTGCAAGGCGGCGAAGACGGATATTATACAGATGAACGCATCATCCAGCTGATCCGGATAATTAAGGAACGCTATCCCGACTGCGCCATTACACTTTCCATCGGGGAAAAATCCAAAGAAAGCTATCGGGCTTACTATGATGCCGGCGCCGACCGCTATCTTCTGCGGCATGAAACTTATAACCACGAACATTACAGAAAGCTTCATCCACCGAACCTTAGTCCTGAACACAGGCAGCAATGTCTGCGGGATTTAAAGGACATCGGTTATCAGATCGGCTGTGGCTTCATGGTTGGCTCTCCTTACCAGACTTCAGAACATCTGGCAGAGGACATGATGTTCATGAAAGAACTGAATCCACACATGATCGGAATCGGTCCGTTTATCCCGCATCATGACACTCCGTTTGCCGGAGAATCTGCGGGAACACTGGGACTTACTTTATATATGCTTGGCCTGATCCGCCTGATGATCCCGAAGGTTTTACTTCCTGCCACGACCGCACTTGGGACCATCCATCCAAAGGGGCGTGAACTTGGAATCCTGGCAGGGGCCAATGTCGTAATGCCGAACCTTTCACCAACGGAAGTACGAAAAGATTATCTTCTATATGATAATAAGATCTGTACCGGTGATGAATCCGCCCAGTGCAGACACTGTCTGGAAATGCGGATGAAATCCATAGGCTATCAGGTTGTGACAGACCGCGGCGATTCTTTGAATATTTAGGTAACATCAACTTTTTATACAGTCAGCTTTTATATACAGCTGTCAGAAAGTGAGGAACACATCATGAGTTTAAACAGCACCCCTTCTTCAGAACGTATACATATCGGGATCTTCGGCAGACGCAACGCCGGAAAATCAAGTCTTATTAATGCTCTCACCGGGCAGAATCTTGCGATTGTATCCGATGTGCGCGGAACAACGACTGATCCTGTATTCAAATCCATGGAGCTGCTTCCACTGGGTCCTATCGTCATGATTGACACTCCGGGGCTCGACGATGAAGGCGAACTTGGAAAACTCCGCATTCAGAAAGCTTATCAGGTTCTGAACAAGACCGACATCGCTGTACTCGTGATCGATGGCACCACAGGAATTACGCCGCAGGACAATGCGATCCTTACACGCATACAGGATAAGAACATTCCCCTCTTACTCGTCCTTAATAAAGCCGATCTGGTATCGGAACACACACATCAGGAAATGATCGTGTCCACTCATTTAAAATATAAAATTCCTTTAGAGCATATCCTGTGGACCAATACAACTGAAAATCTTCATATCCATGAGCTGAAAGAACGTCTCGGAACTTTAGTCCCTGAGGAAGAATCTTCCAGATTCATCGTCCGGGATCTTGTAACCCCCGGAGATTTCATTATACTTGTTGTTCCGATCGATTCTGCAGCGCCAAAGGGAAGGCTGATTCTCCCACAACAGCAGACAATCCGCGATCTTCTGGATGCCGGAACTACTGCAATCGTTGTAAAGGAAACAGAACTCAAAAGTACGCTGGATTCACTCGGGAAAAAACCTGCACTGGTGATTACCGACAGCCAGGCATTTAAAGAAGTTGACAAAGATACTCCTTCCGATATCCCGCTTACTTCTTTCTCCATTCTTTTTGCAAGATATAAGGGGAATCTGGAAACCGTCGTCCACGGCGCAAGAGCACTGGACACGCTGGAAGACGGAGATACCATCCTGATCAGCGAAGGCTGTACACACCACCGCCAGTGTGACGATATCGGTACTGTCAAGCTGCCACGCTGGGTTCGTGAATATACGGGAAAAGATATAGATTTTGAATTTACCAGTGGAACTGAATTTCCACTGAAGCTGAACCATTATAAAATGATCATTCACTGCGGTGGCTGTATGCTGAATGAGCGCGAAATGAAATACCGCCTGAAATGCGCCGGTGACGCCTCTGTACCAATCACCAATTACGGAACTGCGATTGCTTATATGAAAGGAATACTTGAACGCAGTATTGAGATATTCCCACATTTGAAAAAATAATAAAAAAGGAGAACACTATTATGCAGATCAAAAAAGCAACCATAGCTGACCTTCCGGACATTCTTGCCATCTATGCTTATGCCAGAGAATATATGAAAAAACATGGCAATCCAGATCAATGGAAAGACAGTTATCCGCCGATCGAACTCACTACAAAAGATATCGAGACCGGAGGTCTCCATATCTGTCTCCTCCAGAATGATGATATGGATAAAATCGGAGGCGTATTCTATTTTCACAGGGAAGAAGACCCTGATTACCAGACAATTGACGGTTCCTGGTTAAATGACAGACCCTATGCCGTTGTTCACAGAGTTGCCACGGCACCAGGTACAAAGGGCGTAGCTACCTTCTGTCTGAACTGGGCTTATGAACAGTTCCCCAATATTAAAATTGATACGCACGATGATAATATTCCCATGCAGCATCTGCTCGCCAAATCAGGCTTCACCTGCTGCGGGCATACTACACTGCAAAACGGTGATATCCGCCTGATCTATCAAAAAGCTGACTAAAATAGAACCCGGCAGCCGGAGATATTACACATTCTATGTAACATCCCCGGCTGCCAGGTTTTTATCTATTCTTCTTTCTCTTCTAATGCTTCCACATTCAATCCCCTCGGCTCAACCGGTGTAGAGAATACAATCTGTGTCTGTGTCTTTCCGAAATGCTGGAGCTGTCCGATGAATCCATCCAATTCAATCGTACTCGGGAATGCCACCTTCATAAGCATAGAATAATTGCCCGTCACACAATTGCACTCAATCACATTCGGAATGCTTTCTATAAACGGATAAAACTCCGGCTTCTGCACCGGTTCTAATTCCATATTGATAAATGCTGTGATATGGAATCCCAGTTTCAGCGGATCGATCTTAACTCCATATCCTTTTATGATTCCTTCTTTTTCCATTTTTTCGATTCTGGCTGATACTGCCGGAGTGGATAAATATACTTCTTTTGCCAGATCCTTCAAAGACATTCTTGCATTTTTCTGCAATAAATAAATCAAATGTTCATCGATACGGTCCATATTCATACGCCCTTTCCTGTGTTTTTCTTCATTTTCCGTATTACTTTTTTGTTTTCCTTCTGATTTTTCTATAATTGCATTCTCTCACTTAGCACTTAATAAGTATACGTTTGTACTTATAAAAATACAATTTTCTTTCTATTAGCACTTAAAAAAATAAAGTCAGACTCCTCATCTTTTAAAAATGAAAAGTCAAACCTGCAAAATTTGAATTTATTTTCACACTCTCGCTTCTTCTATTTACAAAATTTTTTAACGGGTGTAACCTAAGCACCATAATTCAGACAGCGATCACAAAGCAAGTAAAAACAACATGAACAGGTAGTCGCTGATAACAACATTTTAACAACAGGCAGGAGGATGTAATTATGATGAAAACAAGAACAGAAGCAGATTCAATTGGTGTAATGGAAGTTCCAGAAGAAGCCTACTACGGAGTACAGGCTTTAAGAGCAAAAGAGAATTTTCCGATTACACACCAGCAGTTACATCCTGAATTCATAAAGAGCATGGCAAAGATAAAAAAAGCCGCAGCCATCACCAACCGTGATGCCGGACTTCTCCCACTGAATATCGCCTCAGCGATCATGAAAGCATGCGACGATCTGATCGCAGGAAAATTCACCGACGCATTTATTGTAGACGCTATACAGGGCGGCGCCGGAACCTCTGCAAACATGAACGCAAATGAAGTCATTGCCAACCGTGCAATTGAAATCCTTGGTGGAACGAAAGGCGATTATTCCCTGGTTCATCCAAACGACCACGTCAACATGGCTCAGTCCACCAACGATGTTATTCCAAGTGCAGGAAAACTTACTGCCATTACTTTACTCACTGATACTGTCAAGGAACTGAATCGTCTCTACGAAGCACTTATGGATAAAGCTGAAGAATTTGATTCAGTCTTAAAGATGGGACGTACACAGTTACAGGATGCTGTTCCGATGCGCCTCGGACAATCGTTTCATGCATATGCCTCTGTCCTTCACAGAGATCTTTTAAGACTGGAAGATGCAAAACACACACTGGAAATGCTGAATATGGGTGGTACCGCCATCGGCTCTTCTATCAACGTAAGTCCTTTATATCTCAAGAACATCTGTAAAAATCTAAATAAAATCACAAAAGGAAACTTTTATCTTGCTGATGATCTGTTTGATGCCACGCAGAACCTGGATGGTTTCGTATCCGTATCCGGTGTCTTAAAGACCTGTGCCGTTAATCTTTCCAAGATGTGCAATGATCTGCGTCTCTTAAGCAGCGGTCCAAAGACCGGTATCGGCGAAATCAATCTTCCGGCAAGGCAGAACGGTTCCTCCATTATGCCTGGAAAGATTAATCCGGTTATTCCGGAAGTAGTATCTCAGGTTGCTTTCAATATCATCGGACATGATTACACGATCACAATGGCCGCAGAAGCCGGACAGTTAGAACTCAATGCATTTGAGCCGGTGATCTTCTATACATTATTTGAATCCATCGAGACACTCGGACACGCCGCACAGACTCTGACCGACAACTGTATCCTCGGAATTACCGCCAATGAAAAACACTGCAAAGATCTGGTAAATGCAAGTGCCGGTATTGCAACTGCACTTTGCCCGTCTATCGGATACGCTGCCTCTGCCGCACTCGCCAAAGAATCCCTCAAGACCAATGTACCGGTCCGTACACTCGCAGTTACAAAAGGTTATGTGACAGAAGCTGAAGCTGACAAACTTCTGGATCCATATACTATGACGGGGAAAAGATTGGAAAAATCTTCTTGTTATAACTACAAGAAGGCGGCAACACTTGGAATTTAATGTATCCTTCCAAGTATCTCCCCAATCGGTGCCGCTATCGTAAGCTTTGCACCTACTTCTCTGGCTGTTGCACTCTTATTGATCACCACAAGATGTTTCCCGCGGAAATAATCAATAAATCCTGCCGCGGGATACACAACCAGAGACGTACCTCCTATGATCAGCGTATCTGCTTCACTGATCGCTTTGATACTCCTGCTGATCACATCCGAATCCAGTCCTTCCTCATAGAGTACTACATCCGGTTTGATCATTCCGCCACAAGTGCATCTTGGAATTCCGGATGCATTTTTTACATATGCCGCATCATAGAATTTGTGGCATTTCATACAATAGTTCCGGTGAATACTTCCGTGCAGTTCCAGTACATTCTTACTTCCGGCCGCCTGATGAAGTCCGTCAATATTCTGTGTAATCACGGCCGTTAATTTACCCTCCTCTTCTAATTCTGCAAGTTTCAGGTGTGCAGCATTCGGTTTGGCATCCAGGAACATCATCTTCTCCTTGTAAAATTCATAAAACCCTTCCGGGTTCCGTACAAAGAAGCTATGACTTACGATCTGCTCCGGCGAATATTTATACTTTTGTTGATATAACCCGTCCGCACTTCGGAAATCCGGAATATTGCTCTCTGTAGAAACCCCCGCGCCTCCGAAGAATACGATTCTTTTGCTGTCATCAATAATGTTCTGTAATTGTTCTACTTCTTTCTCGTACATATCTGTTCCTCCTGAATCTTTATATTTATTCTGTGCATACTTTGATATACATAGAACGCATAGCAATGCAAAAAAACTGCCCACAGCCTCCAAAGGCTGCATGACAGTCATTTTCCTTCTTACTTTTTATTCTCTTTCCTGATCCATGCAGCCACTTCATGCAAGTCCGCCAGTTCTGCCGTAATTCCTTCTTTTGCCTCTTTTGACACAACTGCTATGTCCGGCACATAGATCGTATATCCGCCCGCTGCCTTTCCTGCCAGAAGTCCCGGTGCACTGTCCTCCAGTACCAGGCATTCCTTTGGATCCTGCCCAATCAGCTCTGCTGCTTTCAGGAAAATGTCCGGCTCCGGCTTCCCACGCTCCACCATATCTCCGTAAATCGCATTCGAAATCAGATGTTCTATACCGGACATATGTATCAGCCTGCTCGCACGCTTTCTTTCTGTGGATGTCGCAACCACAGCCGGAATCTCATGTTCTTTTAAATATTCTAATAAATCCTACAGTCCTTCTTTATGCGGAACAGATTCTTTTGTCACTTCGTCGAAATACTCATGCTTCATTGCACGCGCTGTATCGTAATCCAGTCTGTCTCCAAAATATGCTGCAAATTTTTTTCGGATCGCCTGTGGATTTCTTCCCCGAAAAGAATCTGTCAATGCTACCGGAATATCCACGCCCAGCTTTTTACCTGCGTAAATCCATCCTTTGGTAGAAAGACGTTCTGTATCGAACATCGTTCCATCCATATCAAAGATTACACCTTTTACCATATACTTTATGACTCCTTATTCTCACTGTAACCGGTAAAGAATTCGGATAACGCATCCAATGTCTTCACAAGCACCGGAAGCTCGGTATCATCCAGTTTATCCAGAATGGCCTGTGTCATCTGTCTGTGATAATCTTCATGATGGTGGTAAGCCTTCACACCTTTTTCTGTCAGCTTGACAAGAACGACTCTTCTGTCTTCTTCGCTGCGATGACGCTCTACATATCTTTTGTTCACCAGACTGTTCATGGCAGTCGTAAGGGAGCCTACGGTAATATTAAGCTTTCTGGCAATCGAAGACATATTATTCCCGTCGCCAAGTCCGACTGCCTCGATCACATGCATATCATTGTTCGTAAGATCTTTGAACTCATCCGTAATGATTGCCTTTTCTTCCAGTTCCCATATTTCATTGATCAGACTGACCAGCGTCTGATTGATCATCTTATATGCGTCATCCATTCCCATCTTCTGTAATTTCCTTCACTTTAACTCTTCATTCTTTACTCTTATTCTTTATTATACCCTTTCTGGTATCAGAGAATCAATAACTTCTTTCACAGTTTCCAGATGAGTTGCCTGATATGCATACGCTCCGCAAAAAAGTAACGCATCATCTATCTTTCCTTTTGCCGCATTGATCAGTGCCTGAGTGATACAATACGGCGTGGTTCCCGGATTACAATGCTTCAGACACTGAAAACAATGCGCCGGTGCAATACGCCCCAGTTCTTTTACTTTTTTCATAAATGGATTCAAGATTGCACGTCCCGGCATTCCCACCGGACTTTTTACGATCACGATGTCTTCTTTTCTTGCATTCAGGTAGGCTTCTTTATAGCGGATATCTGCATCGCATTCTTCTGTTGTAACGAATCTTGTCGCCGCCTGTATGGCATCTGCTCCGAGGAAAAATGCACGCGCTGCGCTTTCACTGTCATGAATTCCTCCCCCAATCGCAACAGGAATCTTTTTTCCATATTTTTCCGAAAATGTATGAATGACCTGCATGATGGCTATGATTTCTTTTTCGTAGGAAGTCCGGCATTTTACATAGTCTTCTGCCCCAGCATCTATACCATACGCTTCCAGCTGCTCTTCATGAAATCCAAGATGTCCCCCTGCGAGCGGTCCTTCGATCACAACCAGATCCGGGATTCTGTGGTATTTTTTATCCCAATATTTTAATATCACATTTGCCGATTTTGCAGTCGATACGATCGGTGCGAGTAAGATGTCGGACTCACCCACATATTTCGGAAGATCCGTCGGAAGTCCCGCTCCCGATACGATCAGATCTGCTCCTGCTTCTACCACCGCATGCACATATTCTTCATAGTGCTCCATGGCAACCATCAGATTGAATCCAATGATTCCGTCCGGTGCGATTTTTCTTGCTTTCTCATATTCTGATTTTATCGCTCTTAAATTCGCTTTTAACGGATCTTTGATAAAATCTGCTTCTCTAAAACCAGGCTGAGCGGCAGAGATAATTCCTATGCCGCCCTCCTTTGCAACTGCTCCAGCAAGATTTCCAAGGCTGATGCCAACTCCCATGCCGCCCTGGATGATTGGAACTTTTGCTGTCTTTGTTCCTATTTTCAGTGGTTGTATCTTCATATATTTTCCTCATCCTATTACATACTTCTGAAACGATTATATCTGCGCTCTACTAATTCTTTCTCCGGCAAAGCCATATATTTCAAAAGGAATGTATCGATTGCCTCATCCATCTGCATGATCACAGACTCCATATTCTGAACGGTATATTCCTCCGGTTCTGCAAAGACACGTTCTACAATTCCCTGTGCTTTCAGATTCTCTGCCGTCAGTTTCATCACTTCTGCCGCTTCTTTGGCTTTGGAACTGTCTTTCCAGAGAATGCTTGCAAATCCTTCCGGCGAAAGAATAGAATAAATGGAATTCTCCAGCATCCATACTTCATCTGAAGTGGCCATCGCAAGTGCTCCGCCACTTCCGCCTTCTCCAATGATGATTGAAACAACCGGAACCCTTAATCCGGACATCTCATAAATATTTCTGGCAATGGCTTCTCCCTGTCCGCGTTCTTCTGCTTCGAGTCCACAGAATGCTCCCGGTGTGTCAACCAGACAGATGACCGGACGAGAGAATTTCTCTGCCTGTTTCATAAGTCTTAAGGCTTTTCTGTATCCTTCCGGCTGTGGCATACCAAAGTTTCTTTCGATATTTTCCTTCGTATTTCTTCCCTTTGCCTGTGCGATCACTGTTACCGGCGTGCCACGGAATCTTGCAACGCCACCGATGATAGATTTGTCATCTGCGAAATACCGGTCTCCGTGGAATTCGATAAAATCTGTAAAGAGTGCATCGATATAGTCACTTCCTACCGGACGGTCTTTGCGTCTGGAAAGCTCTACTCTCTGCCATGCAGTTAATTTCTTTTCAGACATACAATCTCCAAAAGATGTTTCGGAAGTCTCTTTTAAATCCATCTCCTGATTCATCTGACTGTCCGCCGTCAATCCCAGATCACATATTTTTCTACTGAATCCTGTTCCTTCTCCTGCCTCATGAAGTGCAAGAATCTTAGAAATCGTCTCTTTCATCTGAGGACGCTCCACAATGGCATCCAGAAATCCATGTTCCAGTAAGAACTCTGCTCTCTGAAAACCATCCGGAAGCTTCTGTCCGATGGTCTGCTCGATCACTCTTGGGCCTGCGAACCCGATCAGAGCTTTCGGCTCTGCCAGGATCACATCCCCGAGCATCGCAAAGCTTGCGGTTACTCCGCCAGTCGTGGGATCAGTCAGTACGCTGATGTAAAGAAGTCCGGCATCACTGTGGCGCTTCAGTGCTGCGGATGTCTTTGCCATCTGCATCAGAGAGACGATTCCCTCCTGCATACGGGCCCCTCCGGAGCAGGCAAATAAGATGACTGGAAGTCTTTCTGTCGTTGCCCGTTCTACTGCCCTTGCTATCTTCTCTCCAACTGCCTCTCCCATGCTGGCCATCAGGAATCTCCCATCACAGACTCCGATAGCCGCCTCGCGGCCGTCAATCTTTGCTTTTCCTGTTACGACTGCTTCTGAAAGCCCTGTCTTTTCCTGTAATTTTTTCAGTTTTTCTTCGTATCCTTTGTATTCCAGAGGATTTCCTCCCTGAAGATCCGAATCCCATTCTTCAAAAGAACCTTCATCTGTGATCATCTCGATCCTGCGTCTTGCATGTACGCGGAAATATCCCCCGCATTTTGGACAGATATAATGATCTTTCTTTACATCCTCCGCAATGATCGCTCCCCCACATTTATTACATTTGCGAAGTAATCCTTCCGGGACCTCCGGTCGTCTGGTAAATGTAATATAATTCTTTCTTCCGACAGCAATTCTGGTCTTTTTAAATACGTTGTCCAGCTTCATCAGCAGTCACCTCTACAGCCTTTCAATAAATTCAATATCTATATTTCCCTCAATATAATCCGGATGATTTACAATCCCGTACTGGTAATCGACATTCGTATCAATGCCTTCTATGATGACCTCACCCAGTGCACTCTGCATCTTACGGATCGCTTCCTGACGGTTCTTTGCCCATACGATCAGCTTGGCCACCATGGAATCATAATACGGCGGAATCGTATAGCCACTGTATATCGCAGAATCGATACGAATGCCTTTGCCTCCCGGAAGATACATATCTGTGATCGTTCCCGGAGACGGGCGGAATCCTTTTTCCGGATTCTCTGCATTGATCCTGCACTCGATCGCATGACCGGTCAGTTTGATATCTTCCTGTGTATAAGACAATTTCTGTCCGGATGCAATGCGGATCTGTTCTTTCACAAGATCCACACCTGTCACCCATTCCGTAACCGGATGTTCCACCTGGATTCTGGTATTCATTTCCATGAAATAAAAGTTTCCTGATTTTTCTAATAAGAACTCGATCGTTCCGGCATTCTCATATCCTGCCGCTTTGGCAGCTTTTACTGCAGCGTCACCCATCTTCTTTCTCAGTTCATCCGATAATGCAACAGACGGAGATTCCTCGATCAGCTTCTGATGATTCCGCTGAATAGAACAGTCTCTTTCTCCCAGATGGATCACATTTCCATATTTATCCGCCAGGATCTGGAACTCGATATGTCTTGGATTCTCTACAAAATGTTCGATGTACATCGTCGAATCTGCAAATGCCATCTCGGTCTCTTTCTGTGCTGTCTGAAACGCAGGCTCGAACTCTTCCGGTGTCCAGGCGGTACGCATACCTTTGCCACCACCTCCAAGAGCTGCCTTGATGATAACCGGATAACCGATCTCACTGGCAAGTTCTGCACCGGTCTTTGCATCGTATACGGGTTCTTTGCTTCCCGGAATGACCGGTACTCCCGCTGCCATCATCGTATTTCTCGCAACCTGTTTATTTCCAAGACTTGCAATGACTTTGGAATCCGGTCCGATAAATGTAATATTGCACTGCTCACACAGCTCTGCAAATTTACTGTTCTCTGACAAGAATCCAAATCCCGGATGGATCGCATCGGCACCGCTTATGATCGTTGCGCTGATGATATTTTCCATGCTGAGATAGCTGTCCTTTGACGGAGCCGGTCCGATGCAGATGGCTTCATCTGCAAGCTTGGTATGCAGTGCCTCTTTGTCTGCCTCGGAATAGACCGCTACGGTCTCAATCCCCATCTCACGGCAGGCGCGGATGATACGCACCGCAATCTCTCCTCTATTTGCGATCAATACTTTTTTAATCATCTTTCTTTACACTCCTATGTTGATCTTGTCTATCCGACCATGAATGTCAGCTCTGCACTTACGACTACTTTCCCATCCACGCTCGCAACCGCCTCGCCGACACCGACAGGTCCTTTTCTGCGGATGATCTTCGTCTCCAGACGCACCTTGTCTCCCGGGACGATCTTTCCTTTGAATTTGCATTTATTGATACCGCCGAAATATGCGATCTTTCCTTTATTTTCTTCCAGGCTTAAGATTGCAACCGCACCGGCCTGTGCCAGTGCTTCGACCGTCAGCACGCCCGGCATTACAGGTTCTTCCGGGAAGTGTCCCGCAAAGAATTCTTCTCTGTAAGATACGCATTTATATCCCACTGCATATTCTCCCGGCACATAATCTTCGATGTAATCCAACAGAAGAAATGGATGACGGTGTGGGATGATTTCTTTGATCTGATTAATATTCAAATGATTCATATTGTCCTCCTACACGATGCGGAATAACGGCTGTCCGTATTCCACGCCTTCCTGATTATTTACCAGAATCTCTGCAACCGTTCCGCTGTAATCGCTTTCGATCTCATTCATCAGCTTCATGGCTTCCACGATTCCGAGTGTCTGTCCTTTTTCTACTCTGTCTCCGACTTTTACGAAGCTTTCTGCATCTTCTGCCGGTGCTGAATAAAATGTTCCTACCAGCGGGGATTCTACAATATTTCCTGCGACAACTTCTTCATCAGTACCCAGTGCCTGATCTCCTTCTGCATTCGGTTTTCCCATCTCAGCAGAAACCACTCCGGCCGAAACCGTTGCAGCAGAAGCTGTTCCGGTCATATTCACCGGTGCAGACACATTTTCCGTCACATAGCATGTATTTTCTTTCTTGCTCAAATGCAGTTTGATACCGTCTTCCTCATATTTAAAGCCTGTCAGATCTGACTTTGACACAGCATCTATGAGTTCGATCATTTTCTCCATTTCCATATGTCTTTGTCCCTCCTGCAATTCTCCGCTAGTCTTCATATCTCTTTAACAGTAACACCGCATTATGTCCGCCAAATCCAAGTGAATTCGTCAGCACATAATTGACTTCTTTTTCTACCGGTGCACCGATCGCATAGTTCAGGTCACACTCTTCATCCGCGGTTTCGGTTCCGACTGTCTGATGGATGAAGTTGTCCTGGATTGTCTTCACACAAGTGATAAATTCCACACCTCCGGCCGCACCGAGCAGATGGCCGATCATGGATTTTGTTGAGTTGATCACAACATCTTTTGCCGCATCGCCAAGAGCCAGTTTGATCGCACGTGTCTCGAACAGGTCATTGTGGTGTGTACTGGTTCCGTGTGCGTTGATGTAATCCACCTGGGAAGGTTCGATTCCGCCTTCTTCCATCGCAAGTTCCATTGCTTTGGCTGCACCGCTTCCGTCTTCTGCCGGAGAAGTAATGTGATATGCATCTCCCGTAGAACCGTATCCGACAAGTTCGGCATAGATGACTGCACCACGTTGTTTTGCATGTTCCAGTTCTTCCAGAACAACTACACCTGCACCTTCTCCGAGAACGAATCCATCCCTGTCTTTATCAAATGGTCTGGATGCCTTCATCGGATCTGTAGAAGTCGAAAGTGCTGTCAGACTTGTGAATCCTGCGACTCCGGTCTCACAGATACATCCTTCTGCTCCACCCGCCAGCATCACTTCTGCGTCACCATACTGGATCGCACGGAATGCATCACCGATGCAGTTTGTTCCACTGGCACATGCTGTGACAACATTCGTGCATTTTCCTTTCAGCCCAAGCTGGATGGAAATATTACCTGCTGCCATGTTCGAGATCATCATCGGAACCAGCAATGGATTGACTCTTCCCGGTCCTTTGGTTCGGATCTTTTCATATTCTTTTTCTACTGCCTGAAGGCTTCCGATACCGGAACCTACGATCACACCGACACGGAACGGATCTTCTTTTGACATATCAACTCCGGAATCCTCGAATGCTTCTTTCGCCGCCGCTACCGCATATTGGGAAAATGGCTCCATTCTTCTTGCTGCCTTAAAATCCATTCTGTCTTTTGCCTGAAAATCTTTTACCTCGGCCGCAATTTTCACCTTATATTCCGTAGTGTCGAATTTTGTGATCTCTCCGATTCCTACTTTACCTTCTTTGATACCGTCCCAGAACTCCTCTACGGTATTTCCGATCGGAGTCACTGCTCCAAGTCCTGTCACTACAACCCTTCTCTTCATATATCTTAATCTCCTTTACATCACCATACCGCCGTCTACATGCAATACCTGTCCAGTAATATATCCCGCATCCTCTGACGCAAGAAATGCAACCGCATTCGCCACATCTTCTGCTTTTCCGAATTTTCCAAGCGGAATCTGTGCGGCAGACGCTTCTTTTATCTTTTCCGGAAGTACTTCTGTCATGTCGGTCTCGATAAATCCCGGTGCAACTGCATTGACCGTGATTCCTCTGGATGCCACTTCTCTGGCTGCTGTTTTGGTCAGTCCGATCACACCTGCTTTGGACGCCGCATAATTTGCCTGTCCTGCATTACCGCTGACACCTACAACAGATGCCATATTTATGATGCGTCCGCTTCTCTGGCGGATCATCTGGCGGAGCGCAGCTCTTATTGTATGAAATGTTCCCTTCAAGTTTGTGTCCAATACCTTATCAAAATCTTCTTCTGACATCTTCATAAGGAGTCCATCCTTTGTGATTCCTGCATTATTAACCAGAATATCAATTCTTCCCTGCTCCTTGATCACCGTCTCGATGAATTCTTTACAGGCATCAAAATCGGCCACATTACATTGTATGATCACCGCTTTACCGCCTGCAGACTCAACTTCATTCTTTACTTCTTCGGCTCTTTCTCTGGAACCGTTATAGTTGATCACAACTGTTGCTCCTTTTGATGCAAGCTTTACAGCGATTGCTTTTCCGATTCCTCTGGACGCTCCGGTTACAACTGCAACTTTTCCTTCCATTGTCTGACTCATCTTTAAGCTTCCTCCATCATCTTTCCACTATCTGCAAGTTCGGTGCAGACTTTATCCACATCCTCCCACTGGGAAATGTGGAATACTTTCACACTTCGGTCGATTTTTCTTAAAAATCCTTCCAGTGTCTTGCCCGGTCCGATCTCAACAAATGTATCAACACCGTCTGCGATCATGCGTTCCATGCTCTGCATCCAGCGCACCGGTGAACTGATCTGTGTCGTAAGAAGTCCCGGAGTTTCTCTGATGTCTGTTACCTTCTCTGCTGTTACATTCGTTACATACGGAATTCTTAATTCGTGAAATCTGGTATGTTCCAGTTCTTCCGCCAGTTTCTCTCCTGCCGGAACCAGCATCTGAGAATGGAACGGTCCGCTGACATTTAACATAATGGTGCGTCTCGCCCCTGCTTCTTTTAACTTTGCAGCCGCTTCTTCTACAGCGTCTGTCTTACCGGTGATGACGATTTGTCCCGGACAGTTATAGTTTGCGACCGACACATCAGCAATCGGTTCGATCACTTTTTCGATTTCCTCTGCCGCCATGGAAATAACCGCACACATGGCTCCTTCTCCTGCCGGAACCGTGTTCTGCATCAGGATTCCTCTTTTTCTTACCAGGCGGATCGCATCCATATCGTTCATTCCTCCGACAGCTGCGATCGCCGGGTATTCTCCCAGGCTTAATCCTGCTGTGATATCTGCTTTCAGTCCTTTACTTTCCGCAACTCTTGTCATTGCCAGACAGGTCGTGACCATTGCTGCCTGTGTATATTCCGTCAGATCCAGCCTGTCATTTTCTTCAAAGCAAAGTTCCTTCATATCCAGATCAAGTTCCTCACCTGCCTGGTCAAATATGTATCTTGCAATCTCACTGTTTTCATAAAAGTCGGCTCCCATGCCGGCTTTCTGAGCGCCCTGTCCCGGATAAATAAATGCAATCTTACTCATAGAATCCCTGTCCTCCGATTAATGCATCTGTCTCTGTTACCAGTTTCTGGATCAGATCTTTACATGACATTCTTTCTTTTACCATGCCGGCAATCTGTCCTGCCATTACGCTTCCGTTCTTTACATCACCCTCTACGACTGCTTTTCTGAGGCCGCCAAGTGTGAGCTTTTCCAGTTCTTCGAATCCTGCTCCGGCATTTTCCAGTTCCAGATATTTTCTCGTCATATCATTGCGAAGGGCTCTGACCGGATGTCCTGTGGTTCTTCCTGTTACTCTGGAATCAATATCCTTCGCTTTGATGATTCTTTCTTTGTAATTCTCATGTACCTGGGATTCATCTGTTACAACAAAATGTGTTCCCATCTGGACGCCTTTTGCTCCCAGCATGAATGCCGCAGCAATTCCTCTTCCATCGGCAATTCCTCCGGCTGCAATAACCGGAATACTGACTGCATCTACAATCTGTGGAACAAGTACCATCGTTGTACTCTCGCCGATATGTCCGCCGGCTTCACAACCTTCTGCTACCAGTGCATCCGCACCACAGCGTTCCATTCTTTTTGCCAGGGCCACAGAAGCAACGACCGGAATAACCTTTACGCCGGCTTCCTTCCACATCTTCATGTATTTCTCCGGATTACCCGCACCGGTGGTAACAACCTTTACGCCTTCTTCGACGATCACCTTTGCAACTTCATCTGCATAAGGACTCATCAGCATGATGTTGACACCGAATGGTTTGTCTGTCAGTTCTTTTGCCTTACGTACCTGATCTCTTACCCAGTCTGCCGGAGCACTTGCTGCACCGATGAGTCCCAGTCCGCCGGCTTCGGATACACCTGCTGCCAGATGGTATTCTGCCACCCAGGCCATACCGCCCTGAATGATCGGGTATTCAATTCCTAATAATCTGGTTACTTCTGTCTGCATAATCTCTATACTCCCTGTCTTTTTATAATCTCATTTTTATGTTACTGTCCTGTATTTCTTACTCTTTGTGAGCATTTACGTACTCTACAACATCACCTACTGTTACGATCTTTTCCAGATCTTCGGATGGAATCTCGATTCCGTATTCATCTTCCAGTGCCATTGTCAGTTCAAAAAGATCCAGGGAATCTGCTCCGAGGTCATCTTTGAATGATGCATTTTCTGTGATCTTGCTTTCCTCTACTCCTAAGTTATCTGCTACCATTTTTTTAATCTGTTCTAACATGTTTTTGTTCTCCTTCTCATATTTGTTTTTACTGTTTTTTACCATTTCAGAATACTTGCGCCCCAGGTAAGTCCTGCGCCAAATCCCGCGAGGATAATCTTCTGACCTTTTTGCAGCTTTCCGGCTCTGTTCAGTTCATCAAGAAGAATCGGAATGCTTGCGGAAGATGTATTTCCGTATTCTTCCAGATTCATCGGAAATTTTTCCAATGGCTCGCCCAGCCGCTTTGCAATTGCTTCTACGATCCTTTTGTTCGCCTGATGTAAGATATAAAAGCTGATTTCTTCCTGAGCCACATTATTTTTTTCCAGCACTTCTTTTACTGCCTGCGGCACGCTCTTTACTGCAAACATAAATACTTCTCTTCCATCCATCTGCATCAGATATTCTTTTTCATCCGGCTTCGGCAGATCTTCCGGCGATAACTCGCTTCTGTCATATCTACTCCGGCAGCACAGTGCTTCTCCTTTGGAACCATCGGAGTGTGTCACCGGAAGATAATATCTCATATCTTCACTTTTCAGTACCGCTGCTCCGGCACCATCCCCGAACAGGATACATGTTCCGCGGTCCTTCCAGTTCGTCAGGTTTGACAAACTTTCACTGCCAATGATCAGAGCCGTCTGATACACACCCGCATTCAGATACGCCGCCGCTGTATTATAAGCAACTACGAATCCGGTACATGCCGCACTCAGATCAAAACAGGTTGCACGCTTTGCTCCGAGTTCTCTTTGCACTTCACAGGCTGTACATGGAAGTATTACATTTGAAGAAATCGTAGAAACGATGATCAGATCCACGTCGTCTGCAGTAATACCTGCATTTTCAAGTGCCTGTCGTCCAGCTTGGACGGCCATGGATACCGTCGTCTCTTCTCTGATAATATGACGTCTCACGACTCCGGTTCTCTCCCGGATCCACTCATCACTGGTATCAACCAGTTTTGCAATGTCATTGTTATCCATTACAAATGATGGTACGCAAGATCCTGTCCCACATATTCTTCCAGTCATTCTAAATACCTCTGATTTATTTTGATTCTAAATTATTTTGACTATCAAAATATATATCAAGAAATTTTGTTTGTCAAGTATTTTGAATATCAAAATATATATTTTTATTTTTCCGGGCATCTGATGTTTACTGGAAATTCATATAATTATGATAATGTATCTTAACTTATAGCAGCTTTTCTTCCCACTCTTTTTCTTTAAATCCGGTCAGGACGAAGTTGTCTCCGATTACGAGTGGGCGTTTTACGAGCATTCCGTCGGTTGCCAGAAGTTTTAACTGGTCATCTTCGGTCATTTCTTTTAGTTTGTCCTTCAGGTTCATCTGCTTGTACAACATTCCACTGGTATTGAAGAATTTTTTGAGTGAGAGTCCGCTCATTGTGTACCATTCTTTTAATTCTTCGTATGTTGGATTTTCTTCTTTGATTGCTCGTTCTTCAAATTCTACGTTGTGTGCTTCCAACCATTTTAATGCTTTCATGCAGGTACTGCATTTTCTGTATACGAATACTTTCATAATAGATTCTCCTTTTCCATTTTTGCTTATTTTTCATAATATATTATTAGTGTTTCATATCATTCTTCCAACGTTTTATTTCTTCTACACTGTGCCCTACTGCTTCTGCAATCATGTCTTCCCTTGCTCCTAATTCAAGCAACTTCATTGCTGTTTCATATTTTCCTTTTTCTTTTCCACGCTCTTCTCCTATTAACTCTCCCGCTTTGTAAATCTTATCCATCTCTTTACACATAATCTCCACTCCTTCCTGTGTCTCTTTCAATACTCTTACCCGCTCTGCCAATACTTTGCTATACATGTCTTCTGCCTTTGTACAATGAAAATCATGCATCAATCTGCCCAGATCTGTATTTTCTTTCATCCGGGCGTTAATATATATAATTTCTCTTTTATCATTATAATCTCTGCCGGTTTCTCTTACAGTCCGTTTGATATGTAAGATGAGTGCAACTTCATTTTCTACTTCCTCATCTACGATAAAAATAACCTTTGATTCCGGCAGTTTTTCAAAATCTTCTCCCGCAAACAGACTATGTGTGTCTATTATACTGCTGTGGTAGCGCAATCTTTTTGGGCCTGCTCCGGCTTTTTCCTGCTGTACTTCTATATCATATATTTCTTTTCTGCCATTCACAGCCACACAGTCAAGTACAGCCGATCTTCCCTGTAAATTCTTGTAATCTTTCTGAACAACGACTTCTGTTAATTCCAGATCATCATTTTCAGTAATAACTCTTAATACATATTCCGCACATTCCAGAATATTTAACACGTTCCGCATGAACATATCACTCATCATTGTCAGCTCTGCGACTAACTTCTCATAATATCGGAACCGTTCATTAACAAAACCTGTCTTTAACAAATTCGTATTATTCATAGGCTTCTCCTCTCAGTATAAACTTATCTTTACAGTATTTCAATGCGATAATAATTATATTATCAAGTATATTTGCAAATGATTTTAATCTTCCGTTTCCATCCTTCATAATAGAATCCCACATTTCGAATATCTGATAATTCAACATTTATTTGCTTATTCTTTTGTTATATATTTTGAAAAATTTTGATATATTTATCGATGTATTTCATGATTGGAACGAAATGTTCCTTACCTCAACGAATTATAATATAGAATGATATGTTATAATCATGAATGCACCAGTTTTATCTGATGCATTCACCTAATATGACTTTTTATTTTATCCAATCCTTTTTGCTTTAGAAACCATGCTGGATTTGATATACGTCATTCCTGTGACCAGATAGATGACAGCTACAACAAGAACTGCCAATATACCAGTATTCAAGAACATATTCGCTATTAATGTAAGCAACAGTAATATCGGTATTACTTTGTTCAATACGATATAGGTCTTATATGCACTTTTGTATATAATTTCTTTTTCTGCCTCATCACAGCTTTCCACCCATTGTTCCGTAAATTTACTTGAGGTTGGGTCACCTTTTTTCTCCGGATGAGCAGCCTGTATCGCTTTTACATAACGTACAGAAAGATAAATATCGTAGAAATAGCACAGTATAAATATAATACAGGCGAATAAAAAATATCTGGATTTTCCTGATTCTATATACTTCAAAGAATATCCAAAGGATAAAATTATGATGCATGCTACCTGTGACACCAAATTAATCCCACTGATCCACGCTCCCCATTTTTCTTCTTCATAATCCAGTTCGCAGAATCTGTCTTCATCGGCCTCGTTCATTTCCTTATATACATTCTTTAACCGATGCAAACTGTATTCACCAACAACTACCGTAACAACGGCAATCACGATCAGGACCGGAAATATATATTGCTGAATCGTTCCGTTAATCGTTCTGATTCCTACATCTATTCCTTTTTTCATCAGTTCATAGATGACTACCGACACGCCTCCGGCGATTCCTCCGATTAACACTGCCGCCAGCATCTTCCACGTTGCGGTAAAATAACTACTTTTCTTTTCCTTCATCGTTTATCTCCTCCTCATATATAAAAATATCTTCTACATTGACTTCACAAATCTTCGCAAGCTTTAATGCAAGTGTTACTGACGGCGAATAGTCTCCTCTCTCTATCTGGCTGATCGTCTGTCTGGATACGCCTGCGAGCTTTCCCATCTCGGTCTGATTGACGCCAAGTCTTGATCTGTATTCCTTCAATCGGTTTAGTAAAGGCAAATGCTCATCTCCTTTATCAATCATATTTTGACAACTTTTCTTGTCATTTAAAATCTAACAGATGACAACTATAGTTGTCAAGTTTCTATTTAATGCATTAAGCGGTTGATACCCGGCCGGAAGAAAAGGAAAAGAGTCCCGCTGCGTGCTGATTCAATCATGGAGTATTTCTAAAGCATAAAAATTGTCCTAAAAGAAGCAGTCAAAAAAACATAACTCGCAAGCTCAGACAATGATTTTTTGACTGCTAACGGCCAATTTTGATGCTTAAGAAATACTAACCATGATCTCATATGCACGCAGCGGGACTCTTTTCCTTTTCTTCCTTACGTTATCGCATACTGTAATGATTCAATAGTGGAAGCGTAACCGGCGTGATACCGAAAGTGTACAAAAAATCCGGAAAATCAAGGCTTCCACCTCAACTTTCCGGCTGCACACAAAGGTTACAACCCTCTATTGAATTCATTATCATTGGCCAAGCACGACATGAGAAAGACTTGGTGCTCTGTTTGTCGCGTATATGGAGTGATGTTTAGAAAAACTTAGGGTGTTCAAATCTCCGTTAAAGGCATGGAACGAATTGTTTGAGCGAAGCGAGTTATGAGTGGAATGCCTTTGCTTTTAGGAGATTTGGACATCCTTAGATTTTCTTACATCACGGAATCTTAGTAGCAAATAGAGCACCAAGTTTTTCTCATGGACTGAGAGGCCGCGATAATTAATTAAATAGAAAATTACTTCTTCGCTGCCTGTCTCTCCTCCCAAAGCTTATCAGCCATCTTCGTCCAGGCCTCAGCGTAAGGCTTACATTTATCGCAAAGATGCTGTACATCTTCCGGTGACTGTGGATCGGTAGAGTGAGCACCGGTCTCTTTTACCATCTTTGGTAAGCATTCCGGATTCTCAAGCATTGGACATGGGCGCAGCATGTTGTCATTGAATGGTTGTCCTTTTCGGTATGCCTGGAAGATTGGACTCTTTAATGCATCCAGAAGACTGACTTCATGGATATTGGCATTCGAATAATGGATGAATACACAAGGATCTACATCTCCGGCTGCATTGATGTGCAGGTAGTAACGTCCGCCCGCGATACATCCGCCGATGTATTCCGCATCATTCTGGAAGTCCAGACTGAAGATTGGTTTGGAGCTTCTGAAAGCACGGATACGTTCGTATACAGCTTTTCTCTGCTCTGGATTTGGCATAAGTTCCGGAGCGGCATCATTTCCAACTGGCATATAGTGGAAGAACCAGATGAATAAAGCACCTGCTTCGATGATCATATCGTAGAATTCTTCACTTGTGATATCTTTGTAGTTCATACTTGTATAACAGGTTGAGATACCAAATGGAAGGTTGTGTTTTTTTAATAACTGCATAGCATGTTTTACTTTATCAAACACACCAGGACCACGGCGTCCGTCATTGGCAGTTTCAAATCCTTCCAGACTGATTGCAGGAACGAAGTTCTTAACTCTTAACATTTCCTGACAGAATTCTTCATCGATCAGTGTACCATTTGTGAAAGATAAGAATTCACAGTCAGGATGACGTTCGCAGATTGTGATGATATCTTTCTTACGTACCATTGGTTCCCCACCGGTATAGATATACATATATGTACCAAGTTTCTTTCCCTGTGTTACGATGTCATCGATCGTTTCGAGAGAAAGATTCAGTTTATGTCCGTATTCTGCAGCCCAGCATCCGGTACAGTGCAAGTTACAGGCTGAAGTCGGATCTAATAAAATCGCCCAAGGAACATTACAGTCTTCATTTTCCTCGGTTTCCTTCTGAAGAGCAGAACCCTTCAAAGAAGCGTTAACAATAAAGTTTTTAAAGAAAGTTTTTCGTACATCTGGATCCAGCTCCCATACTTTCTGTGCAAGCTGATACCAATTACCTTTTTCGGCGATACCCTGACGGATCGCATTACGCTGACTTTCATACCAGCCTTCTGGTGCAGCCTTGTCAACGATACTCATAACCTTTGGAATATTGGTTTCAGGATCCTTATCCATGTAGTTAAGTGCTGCCTGAATAGCGGAAGCAAAGGCGGCGTTTTTTACTGTGTCTACAACATTCATAGTGTTACCTCCTCATTTTACTGCATTATATTCTCTTTGCAGTTACCTTATCTTAAAACTTTTGATTTTCAGATTCAAGCAAATGCGACATTAATCGTATATTGTCGTATTTTGGCAATTGCCATGCAAAAAGAATCAGCGTTTATTCAGGCATTGGGCAAATGATAGTTCCTAATTTTTGCAGTTGGAATCTTCATTACCGGAATCTGATAGCGTATGTCCGTTTAAGGAAATATCTGTTGTTGTCTCGTCTCCATAGACCGGGGAAGCTGCGTAATGTTCAAGCTTTTCTACCAGTGCACGGGAGGCTTCATCAATGGAGTAATAAGTGCCGGATTCAAATCTGGCTGCAGCCGGAAAGCAGAAGAGCGGCCATAAGACAAGGCAGTGCGAGTACATGTAGATGTTTCATGAGAAATCCCCCTTTTCATAAAATAAATCTTGTTCTCCGAATTATAATATAGGTCGCTTTTGTGCTTCAAATTGTAAATTGTACTTATAAAAAAACGAACTTTTTTAATTATACTTATAAAAAGGGGTGGAAAAATAAGAAGGTTTTATATATAATAGGGATAGAAACGTTCAAAACCACATAGGAAAAGGAGATGTATTCATGGAAATGTTATCAATCGAGAAGGAACTGCAGGGCAATTCTTACCCGGGACGTGGCATTATTATAGGAAAGAGTGCAGATGGGACCAAAGCTGTAACTGCTTACTTTATTATGGGAAGAAGTGAGAACAGCCGTAACCGTGTGTTTGTAGAAGAAGGGGAAGGCATCCGCACACAGGCATTTGATCCATCCAAACTGACTGATCCAAGCCTGATCATTTATGCACCGGTACGAGTACTTGGCAACAAGACGATCGTAACCAACGGAGATCAGACAGATACCATCTACGAGGGCATGGACAAGCAGCTTACATTTGAACAGTCACTCAGAAGCCGTGAATTCGAACCAGACGGACCGAACTACACACCTAGAATTTCTGGTGTTATGCATATTGAAAATGGAACATTTAACTACGCAATGTCAATCCTAAAGAGCAACAACGGCAATCCGGAAAGCTGCAACCGTTATACATTTGCATATGAGAATCCTGCAGCAGGAGAAGGACATTTCATCCATACATACAAATGTGACGGCAATCCGCTTCCGAGCTTTGAAGGAGAACCAAAACTGATCGCAATTCCGGATGATATGGATGCATTTGCCGACAGCTTATGGAACAGCCTGAATGCGGACAACAAAGTATCATTATTCGTACGCTATATTGATATCGCGACAGGTACATATGAGACAAAGATCATCAATAAGAACCAGTAAGAGGAATCGATAAGGAGAATAGATATGAACGAATTAGAACTGAAATATGGATGTAATCCGAACCAGAAACCTTCCAGAATCTATATGGAAGACGGAAGTGAACTGCCGATCAAGGTTCTGAATGGAAGACCGGGATATATCAATTTCCTGGATGCATTTAACGGATGGCAGCTTGTAAGTGAGTTAAAGAAAGCAACCGGACTTCCGGCAGCTACATCATTCAAGCATGTATCTCCTGCAGGTGCCGCAGTCGGACTTCCACTGAGTGATACGCTTGCAAAGATCTACTGGGTAGATGATCTCGGAGAATTATCTCCGCTTGCATCTGCATACGCAAGAGCAAGAGGCGCAGACCGTATGTCTTCTTTCGGAGATTTTATTTCTCTGTCTGATGTATGTGACGTGGATACTGCCAAACTGATCAAACGTGAAGTATCCGATGGTGTGATCGCTCCTGGATATGAACCGGAAGCGCTGGAAATCTTAAAAGCAAAGAAAAAAGGAAACTACAATGTAATCCAGATCGATCCGGATTATGTACCGGCTCCAATCGAACACAAGCAGGTATTCGGTGTTACATTTGAGCAGGGAAGAAATGAATTAAAGATTGACGATGATTTCTTCTCAAATATCGTGACAGAGAACAAAGAACTGACAGAGCAGGCTAAGATTGATCTGGCAATCTCTATGATTACATTAAAATATACACAGTCCAACTCTGTATGTTTCGTAAAAGACGGACAGGCAATCGGTATCGGTGCAGGACAGCAGTCCAGAATCCATTGTACACGTCTCGCAGGAGGCAAAGCAGATAACTGGTGGCTCAGACAGTCACCGCAGGTTATGAATCTTCCATTCGTGGATGGAATCAGACGTGCAGACAGAGACAATGCGATCGATCTCTATATGGGAGACGATTACATGGACGTGCTTGCAGACGATGCATGGCCGGCAATCTTCAAAGAAAAACCAGAAGTATTCACAAGAGAAGCCAAGAGAGAATGGCTGGACAAACTGACCGATGTTGCACTTGGATCAGATGCATTCTTCCCATTTGGGGATAATATCGAGCGTGCGCATAAGAGTGGTGTAAAATACATTGCACAGCCGGGTGGATCCGTACGTGATGACAATGTAATTGCAACATGTAATAAATATGATATGGTGATGTCATTTACCGGAATCCGTTTATTCCATCACTAATCGGGATATAATATAAGAGACACATCCTAAAGTTGATACTATATATGTCGCAGAAAGCGGGAAGGTTACGTAAGAGCGTAGCTTTCTCGTTTTTTAGATACCAAAGTATTCAGGAATAAAAGAGTTACGGGAGTTACTATATATCATATTTATATATCGAGTATATTTGGTTTTTATACAAATAGAGGAAAATGTAGTACGATTTCGGTATCTATATAGCATTTGTTTCTTCAAAAACGATTCTAAATAGGCTAAAATAGGAGAAAAGAAAGAAGGCGATGCAATTGTCAACGATGGAACTGTTGATCGTATCCGTTGGATTATCGATCGATGTATTTGTGGCGGCGGCCTATATGGGAGCCGGATTTTCAAAGATCAGATGGAAGAATCTGGTCCTCTTAAGCGTTCTGTTTGGCGGTATCCAGCTTGGGGTACTGGTACTTGGGAACCTGATCACATTGCTGCCGTTACTGTCTATTACCAGAACGAAGACGGCGGCTGACAGATGGGAAGGTCTGACAGTGCTGATCTTTGCGGCACTTGGCATCTATATGATCCTCAAAGGAATCTGTAAAAAGAAGGTGTTGGAACGCAGAAAAGATGAGATCGAATGGAAGAAAACAACGCTTCTTGCACTGGTAACGAGTGTCGATGCATTCTTTGTCGGAATGGGACTTGGATTCCTGGATACAGCCATGATCGAAGAGTCATTGGTGTTATTCCCGGTAACGGTTCTGGAAGCGGTAATCGGTATATTTGCAGGATACAGACTGGGACTGAAAGAAAACAGACGTGCATACTGGGTCGGGGGAGCACTCCTTTTACTTGCCAGTTTCGACGTAATTCTCCATTATTATACGTAAAAAATGGAGCAATTTGACGGTAGATTTTGCCGGATAGCAGGGGTATAATAATTTCTACAAGTTATCTGAGAAAAATTAAGGTGATGAGATGGAGCGCAAAAGTGAATTAACAAAAGCACTATTGGGAGAAAAATTTAAAGAACTGGTGGCGAAAAAAGGATTTGAAAAACTGACGATCAAGATGATCACAGATGCAGCAGGGGTGATACGTCCGACGTTCTATAATTATTTTCAGGACAAATACGAAGTGATGGAATGGCTTCTGTGGGAAGACGTATTTAAAGAAGTCTCAGAACTTATGGAGCAGGAACATGGAATGGAGTCTCTGCAGCTTTTGTTCCAGAGATTTGGAGAAGACAAGACTTATTACGAAAAGGTATTTGAAGTAACAGGGCAGAATTCCTTTGAGGAGATGCTGTATGGACAGGTTTTCCATATGGAAGAAATTCTGGTAAAGCATCATCCGTTAAAACACTTAAGAAATATGCCACACGTCGACGAAAAGGTATTTCTGGAATTTCATGCAATATCATTGGTGAATGGACTGAAATACTGGCTTATCCGGGAAAGCAAAAATATTTCGGCGGGAGATGCAATGGAATTTTATCAGTATATGATGTCACATTCAATCCTGGATCTGTTGGACATTGAGAATACGGAGAAAAAATAAAGGGTTTCACTACACAGAGTGGAACCCTTTTCCTATAATCTCGCTGGTATTGGATATCAGTAAGAATGCACCAGTTGTATGAGCTTTTATGAAATTACGAAGCTTGATCGCTTCATTTGGACTAAGTACAGTCAGGATGATATATTTGTCATCGCCTGTGAAGGCACCCTGGGCGAGTACGATTGTTGCACCTCGTTTCAGGTCATTTTTGATAAATTCACAGATTGGTTCCGGCTCGCTGCATACCACGTGGAAATACTTCGAGCGGTTCAGACTTTCAATCAGACTTTCGATCAGTGTCGAACGCATCGTAAGACCGAGCAGTGAATAAAGACCCGTCTTAATGTCAAATACGAAGAAACCGGCGATTGTGAATAAGATATCGGAAGCAAGCAAGCCTTTTCCGATGTCAACGCTGGTGTATTTCTTCAATATCATGGCAATAACATCCGTGCCCCCGCTGGATGCTCCGATATTGAACAGAATGGCCGAACCGATGGCAGGAAGTACAATCGCGAAGATCAGTTCCAGCAATGGTTCGTTGGTAAGCGGGTGGCTCATTGGATAGATACGTTCCAGTCCGGACAGCGTGACAGAAAGTAGGATACTACTGTATGCAGTCTGTGCAGCAAATTTTTTCCCGAGAACGAAAAGCCCTATGATCAGAAGGAGCATATTCGCAATGAAGGAAAAATCACTGGCCGAAAGAGGAGTGAACTTGGCAACGAGTACCGCAAAACCGGTGATACCGCCAAACGTGAAGTTGTTGGCGAACTTGAAAAAGTAGATACCCACTGCCATGATCAGTGTACTGCCAGTGAGTAGTGCAAAGTTTTTTAAATGTTCTTTCATTTGAAAAATTCCCCAGTTTTCCTTTTGTAATTATTTGGATATGAAAGAAATTATGAAAGAAATCTTTCATATCCTCAATGATTGTAACGCTCGTGTCTGGAAAAGTCAACGGATTGGTGGTATATTATTAAGAGACAAAATATTCAGAAAAATGACCGGGAGGATAAGAAAAAATGAAACTTTTTTGGCAGAAGGCAGAAGTACAGAAATTTGAACACGCAAAAGATTTCGCAGAAGAATATAATATAGGTAAGAATGATTTTATTCTTGCAAGTAAAAGTACATATGAGACATATTTTGCACCACTTGGGCTGGAAGCACATGTGGAATTTAAAAGTAAATATGGAAAAGGTGAGCCTACAGATGTGATGATCGATGCATTGCTGGCAGATTTCCGTAAGACGGATTGTGACAGAATTATTGCAATCGGAGGAGGAGCTGTTATCGATATGGCGAAGATCCTGGTGCTTGAAGGAAATTACACCGCCGAAGAGATCTTTGGCAGGAAGGTACCGCTTAAAAGAGAGAAGACTCTGATCGCAGTGCCGACGACTTGTGGTGCCGGTTCGGAAGTTTCCAATGTATCAATTGCAGAGTTTACGAAGTTACATACAAAGATGGGACTTGCTGTCGATGAGATCTATGCAGATCGTGCAGTGCTGATTCCGGAGCTTCTGACCGGTCTTCCGTATTCATTTTTTGCGACAAGTGCGATTGATGCGTTCATTCATGCGATTGAATCCTATGTATCGCCGAAAGCAACTTTATATACACAGATGTTCAGTATGAAGGCAATGGAGATGATCATTGAAGGATTCCAGAAGATTGCTGAACATGGGGAAGAATACAGAATGAATCTGCTGGATGATTTCCTGACAGCAAGCAATCTTGCCGGTATTGCATTCGGCAATGCAGGAACAGGAGCGGTGCACGCCATGTCTTATCCTCTGAGTGGCGTGTATCATGTCACACATGGAGAAGCGAACTATCAGTTCCTGACAGCTGTATTCGCAAAATATCAGGAATTAGATCCAAATGGCAGAATAAAGAAACTAAATAATTTCTTAAGCAACATATTAAAGTGCAAATCAGATGAAGTATATACCAAGATTGAGAAACTTCTGGATCAGATCATTGCAAGAAAACCGTTACATGAATATGGAATGAAGGAAGAAGAAATCGAGAGCTTTGCGAAGACAGTTGAAGAGACACAGCAGAGACTTCTGAATCAAAGCTATGTGAAACTGACCTGGCAGCAGATGGCAGAGATTTATAAAGAATTGTATTAATTTTTATATTAATAATGCAAAAGAGCGTGATTCAGATTAAAAACTGAATGTTTTGCTTCGGATCGGAACATACTATCTTCTATAAAGAGGAGGATAGAAATAATGTATAAGTATTTACCCATTACGGATGTATACGCAAGAGAAATACTTGATTCGAGAGGAAATCCGACGATAGAAGTGGAAGTACTTGCCGGAGATGAATTCTGCGGAAGAGCAAGTGTTCCGTCCGGTGCATCGACCGGAAAATATGAAGCAGTTGAATTACGGGATAAAGAAGAACGATATGGAGGCCTGGGCGTGCAGCAGGCGGCAGATCATGTCAATGCAAGGATTGCACCGGAAGTGATCGGCATGAATGTACTGGATCAGGTAGCGATCGATCAGGCGATGATCAGGCTTGACGGAACAAAGAACAAATCCAATCTTGGTGCCAATGCCATGCTTGGAGTCTCGCTGGCGGCTGCAAGAGCGGCGGCCGGGGCGTTGGGACTTCCGCTGTATTCGTATCTTGGCGGCACAAATGTGAAAAAACTTCCGGTTCCGATGATGAATATCATGAATGGCGGAAGACATGCGGATAATACGATTGATATTCAGGAATTTATGATCATGCCGGTAGGGGCAAAAGATTTTAAGACCGGACTTCAGATGTGTGCGGAAGTATATCATGAACTGAAGAGAGTTTTGAAAACGCTGGAATACAGTACTGCAGTAGGAGACGAAGGAGGATTTGCACCGGATCTTCACAATGCAGATGAGGTCCTGCGTCTGATGGTAAAAGCGGTGGAAAAGGCCGGATACCGGCCGGGCGAAGAGGTAGCTATCGCATTGGACGTAGCAGCATCCGAGTTATATGATAAGAATTTTAAAAAATACGTATTCGACGGTGAGGCAAAGAAAAAAGGATATAAGATCGTCCGTTCGGCAGAGGAACTGATCGATTATTACGAAGATATTATAGAAAAATATCCGATTGTATCCATTGAAGATCCATTGGATGAAGATGACTGGGAAGGCTGGAAGACGCTGACGGACAGGCTCGGAGAGCGGGTGCAGCTGGTAGGAGACGATTTGTTTGTGACGAATACCAGAAGACTTGCCAAAGGGATCAGAAGAAAAGCGGCGAATGCGATACTGATCAAAGTGAATCAGATCGGGACACTGACGGAGAGCTTTGAAGCAGTAAAGATGGCGCAGAATGCCGGATATAAGACGGTAATCTCACACCGTTCGGGAGAGACTGCCGATTCTTTCATTGCAGATATTGCAGTGGCGGCAGATGCAGGGCAGATAAAAACAGGAGCCCCATGCCGGTCGGAACGGGTGGAAAAGTATAATCAATTATTACGGATAGAGGAAAGATTGGGGGATGTGGCTGTATATCAGAACCCATTTGAAGAAAAAATAGAAAATGTACAGATTTAATGCTGCCTGAGATAAGATTTTGAATGAGATTAACTTGCCTTATCGGCCATCCTGTGATAGAATATATGTGGTTTATCCGCAGGAGGTGTGAATAGTGGACATTTTGAAGATTGTATTAATGATAATATTTGCAATAGACTGTATCGCTTTAACAGTTATCGTACTGATGCAGGAAGGTAAGTCAGCAGGGCTTGGTGCCATTAGTGGTATCGCTGATACTTACTGGGGACAGAACAAGGGCCGTTCTATGGAAGGTGCACTGGTGAAGTCGACAAAATTCCTTGCGATTCTGTTTATTGTACTGGCAGCAGTGTTGAATTTAAAAGTATTTGCATAGGATAGAGCATATTTTTAGAAGATGAAAGGGACACTCCTGTATGGGAGTGTCCCTTTTTGGAACACAGAATATGCAGGGGAGCATAGAGATATGAGTAAGAAATTTGATAAAAGAAAAAAAGTTGTCTATGATCTGATCTGTGATGATTTATATACACCGATGAAATTCAAGGAACTGGCAATACTTCTTCGCGTGGCAAAAGAAGACAGAGATGAGTTAAGACAGATCCTGGAAGCGTTGGAGAAGGAAGGAAAGATATATCTTTCCAAGAGAGGAAAATACTGCAAGGGACATGCAAAGCGTCTGACCGGTGTGTTCCGGGCAAGTCTTAAGGGATTTGGCTTTGTAGTGCTGGACGAAGGAGATTCAGAGGATGTATTCATCGGTGCGGATGATACCTGTGGTGCATTTGATGGAGATCATGTTGAGATCGTACTTACAAAAGAACCGGAAGGAAGAAGCCGTGAAGGAAAGATCGTGAAGATTCTGGAGCGGGGGCTTTCAAAAGTAGTCGGACTTTACCGCATGAAGCCGGGAAAGAAGTTTGGATTCGTGATTCCGGATAATCAGAGACTGGATCAGGACATATTTGTACCGATTGAAAAATCAAGAGGGGCAGTGGATGGACACAAAGTTGTAGTGGAGCTGACCTCTTATGGAGAGAATGGAAAAAAACCGGAAGGAAAGATCGTGGAGATCATCGGTCATCTGAATGATCCGGGAACAGATATCATGTCGATCGTAAAAGGGTATGACCTCCCGGTAGAATTTCCGGATAAAGTATTAAGACAGGCAGAGCGTGTTGCAAAACCGGTCAGCGAAGCTGACATGAATGGAAGAAAGGATCTGCGTGACTGGCAGATGGTCACGATTGACGGAGAAGATGCAAAGGATCTGGATGATGCGGTATCCCTTGTAAAAGAGGGAGAAAATTATATTCTGGGCGTGCATATTGCAGATGTGACGAATTATGTGCAGGAGAACAGTGCACTTGATAGAGAGGCACTGGAAAGGGGGACAAGTGTATATCTGGTAGACCGTGTGATCCCGATGCTTCCACATACACTTTCGAATGGAATGTGTTCACTTAATGCAGGAGAGGACAGACTTGCACTCAGCTGCATCATGACAGTGGATCCGTCAGGTGATGTGATCGCACATGAGATCGCTGAGACGGTAATTCATGTGGATCGCAGAATGTCCTATACCAGCGTAAAGAAGATTTTAACGGATCATGATGAAGCGGAGACCTCAGAATACAAAGAACTGGTTCCGATGTTCGAACGGATGCAGGAGCTTTCGGGTATTTTAAGAGCCCGAAGGAAGAAACGCGGTTCCATTGATTTTGATTTCCCGGAGACGAAGATGATCCTGGATGAGAATGGAAAGCCGATCGATATTAAACCATATGACAGAAATGTTGCAACGAAGATCATCGAGGATTTCATGCTTTTGGCAAATGAGACGGTTGCAGAAGATTACTACTGGCAGGAGCTTCCATTTGTATACCGTACCCACGAAGCGCCGGATGAAGAAAAAATCCGTACACTGGCAACATTTATCAATAATTTTGGGTATTCAATGCATATTGGAGTTAATGAAATCAGACCAAAAGAAATACAAAAGTTGCTAACGAAAGTGGAAGATACACCGGAAGAGGCAATGATCAGCCGTCTGGCACTTCGTTCGATGAAACAGGCAAAGTATACGGCAGAGAATGACGGACATTTTGGACTGGCGGCGAATTATTATACACATTTTACTTCTCCGATCCGAAGATATCCGGATCTTCAGATCCATCGGATCATTAAGGATAACCTGCGGGGAAGAATGAATGAAAGTAAGATTGAACACTACCAGTCGATCCTTCCGGAAGTTGCAAAGCGTTCCAGTGAGATGGAACGTCGTGCGGATGAGGCAGAACGAGAGACGATCAAACTCAAGAAGACAGAATATATGCAGGCACATATCGGAGAGGAATTCGACGGTGTGATCTCTGGAATTGCTAAATGGGGTATGTATGTAGAGCTTCCGAATACGATAGAAGGTCTGGTCCATGTAACAAATATGACCGATGATCATTATGAATACAATGAAGAACGTTATGAGATGATAGGAATGCATACACGGAAAGTGTACAAACTGGGAGAAGCCTTAAGAGTACAGGTGCTGGATGCAGATCGTCTGATGCGTACGATTGATTTTAAGATTGTGAATCAGGGAGGTGCCGGAGATGGCGAAGAGTAATGACAAGATGGTTGCAAATAATAAAAAGGCATATCATGATTATTTTATCCTGGATAAGATCGAGACAGGAATTGCTCTGCACGGAACAGAAGTAAAGTCACTCCGTATGGGAAAGTGCAGTATCAAAGAATCCTTTATCCGTATTGAAAATGGAGAAGTCTTTATCTACGGTATGCATATCAGTCAATATGAAAAGGGAAATATCTTTAATAAAGACCCACTCAGAGTCAGAAAATTACTCCTTCATAAATCAGAGATTAATAAACTGATCGGTAAAACGAAGGAAAAGGGAATGGCAATCGTTCCATTGAAAGTATATTTCAAAGGCAGCCTTGTAAAGGTGGAGATTGGTCTGGCAAAAGGTAAGAAATTATATGATAAACGTCAGGATATTGCCAAAAAGGATCAGAGACGTGAAGCAGAACGTGATTTCAAGATGAAACTCAGATAGGAGAAAAGAATGGTACCTACAAAGAAAGAAGAATTAAGAAATCTGGTTACCCAGACAACATTAGAGACCTATGAGGAGCTGACACCACATCTGGTACAGCTTATTAATGAAACGAATAGAAATCCGGAACTGACGGAAGCTCAGAAGCAGGATGAGATCTCATTACATATGATGGGATTTGTAAAATCCTGCACCAATGAAATTATTATAGAAGTACTTGGAGAAATTCTTGGTCTGGAATAATGTAGAAAAAATATAAGAAAAATAAGATCCTATTGTGGTAATTAAACGAAATTGTGTGTGACGTCAGAAAAATGTCAGAAAATTTCTTGACAAAAAAAGTTCACAGCGTTAAACTACAGGACATAAAAGCAAGGGCGCTTCGAAAGAATCATTTCGAGGCGCTTTTTCTTTTATATAAAAGGATAGCACAAGGGTGTGTACATTTTCGTGAGTCGACCACGGAAGTGCACACTCTTTTTCGTTATCGGACATCTGAAGGATGAAGGAGGAGACATTATGACGAAAGAAGTATTATCGGCGATACAGGATGCCGTAGGCACACAGGTATTTGGAATCTGGTTCCTGATCGGTGCAGCATTTGTATTTTTCATGCAGGCTGGATTTGCAATGGTAGAGGCAGGATTCACCAGAGCGAAGAATGCCGGCAATATTATTATGAAGAACCTGATGGACTTTTGTATAGGAACTTGTGTATTTATCCCATTGGGATTTGGAATTTTGCTTGGTGAAGATGCACTTGGCGGATTTATCGGAACTCCGACACTTGGAATTTTTACCGATTATGCAAATTTTGACTGGTCCAATTTTGTATTTAACCTGGTGTTCTGTGCGACAACGGCAACCATCGTATCCGGAGCAATGGCAGAACGTACCAAATTCTTATCTTATTGTATTTATTCCGCAGTGATCTCCGCTGTTGTATATCCGATCGAGGCACACTGGATCTGGGGCGGTGGATGGCTTGCAAGTTTAGGATTCCATGATTTTGCAGGTTCCTGTGCAATCCACATGGTTGGTGGAACAACAGCATTTATCGGAGCCGCACTGGAAGGAGCCAGAATTGGTAAATTTACCAGAGATAAAGATGGAAAAGTAACAAAGGTACATGCATTCCCTGGACATAACATTGTAATCGGTGCACTTGGATGTTTCATCCTCTGGTTTGGATGGTATGGATTCAACGGAGCTGCCGCTACGACAGGTCCACAGCTTGCATCGATCTTTATGGCAACAACGATCGCACCGGCAATCGCAACGGTTGTATGTATGATATTTACATGGCTTAGATATGGCAAACCGGATGTATCGATGTGTTTGAATGCTTCACTTGCAGGTCTGGTAGCAATCACTGCACCTTGTGATGTCGTTGATGCAACAGGTGCGATCATCATCGGTGTGGTAGCCGGACTTCTGGTTGTATTTGGTGTATGGTTCTGTGACAATGTTGCTCATGTAGATGACCCGGTCGGAGCAGTTGCAGTTCATTGCTTAAATGGTATCTGGGGAACGATTGCAGTCGGTCTCTTTGCAACAAAAACAGCACCAGAGTGCACATTGAAAGGTCTGTTCTACGGCGGCGGATTCCACCAGTTTGGCTTACAGCTGCTTGGTGTAGTAACCGTAATGGCATGGACGATCATAACCATGACGATCGTATTTAAGATTATCGATAAGACGGTAGGTCTTCGAGTAACAGAAGAAGAAGAGATTGTAGGTCTGGATGTGAAAGAACATGGTCTGGCATCTGCATATGCAGGTTTCAGTCTGATGGATATCACAGAAGGAAGCATGAGTATCAATGAGAATACAGAGCTTGGAGAAAATGATTATGATGAAGCTTCAGAAGCACAGAGAGCTGCATCTGTCAAAGTAACTGCTCCTGTAGATCCTGAGACTGGAATACATAAAGTTGTTATCATTGCCAAACTTTCAAGATATGAAAAACTGAAAACTGCACTCAATGATCTTGGAGTAACAGGAATGACAGTCACACAGGTTATGGGATGTGGTGTTCAGAAAGGTGCCGGTGAGAAATACCGTGGAGTTGAGATGGATGTAACCGTACTTCCAAAGGTTAAAGTAGAAGTTATCGTAGGAAGCATTCCGGTAGACAAAGTGATTGAGACTGTGAAGAGAACTCTTTATACCGGACATGTCGGAGACGGAAAGATATTCGTTTACAATGTACAGAAGGTTGTCAAGGTTCGTACCGGCGAAGAAGATTATGATGCATTGAAAGATGTAGAGTAAGAAAAAAGTTTACAACAATATAGTGGTTTATTATGTATAGTGTGAAGAGGCATATAGAATAGAAGTTCGAATATGTCTCTTTTCACTGTCATGTATTTGGAAGGAGTTGCCAATTATCTGTATTATCTCAAATTTTATTAGGTGAGAGGCTTGACAAATGAAATTGATTAAGACTATAATTAAATTTACGTAAAGACAGTCTGCAAACCAGAAAAGCATTACAATCAGGGCTTGTACTGGTTTCGACGGGGGTCTGGAAGTTGGAGAAGCCATCCGTAGCGGGACACTACGTTAAAAGTTCCACTTAAATATAAACGCAGACAATACAGAATTAGCGTACGCAGCCTAATTAGGCCGCAGTCGGCCCCGGATCATCCGCTGTTCGGGTCACCGGCTTCAAACAGGCGGAGCACTTCGTTCCCAAAGCTTTGAGGGGATGGAAGAATTTATGAAGCTACTAAAGTGAGGAACCTGTCATTAGGTGCCGCATGGAGGGAATGTTAATATAATGACTGTGATGGGAGATGCTCGAATGGATGGGCTTTCGGACGCGGGTTCAACTCCCGCCAGGTCCACTGATATCCTGAAATTTTTGAAAGAATCAAAGATTTCAGGATACTTTTTTGCGCTTTTTTGAAAAAAAATAAATAATAATAAATATCAATATCAAAAAAAGAATTGAAGCAGAAAAAAACATATGGTACATTTATTGAGTTAGAAGAGTCAAATTAAAAATAATACAGACTAACTATTGATAGATGAAAGTAACTATAGATATAGAGGATAAAGAATGAAAAGAAAGATTGTAATAGCCATTTTATGTGCGGCAGTGTCGATGGGAACCATTGGATGTGGAAATAGTACGGCATCTGCCAAGACGACACAGACGCAGACAGATAAAAAAGAAGATTCCAAAAGTGAAAATTCCGAAAAATCCAGTGAAGAAAAGCAGAGTCGCGATATATTTGCGATGGATACGTATATGACGGTAACAGCATATGGAGAGCATGCATCTGAAGCAGTAGATAAAGCCGAGACAGAGATCAAACGACTGGATGGAATGTTGTCTACCGGAAATGAAAACAGTGAAGTGTACAAATTAAATCAAAACGGGGAAGCTGTTGTTTCGGATGACACGGCGTACTTGTATGAACGCTCTGAAAAAATATATAAACAGACAAAAGGAGTATTTGACATATCCATCTATCCGGTCCTGGATGCATGGGGATTTACAACGGAGAATTACCGGATCCCTGCGGAGGATGAACTGAGTGCGTTACTGAAGAATGTAGATGCATCGAAGATCCAATACGACAAAAAGACAAAAAAAATCACGCTGCCTAAGAATGTGAAAATTGATTTCGGAGGCATTGCGAAGGGATATACATCTTCAAGGATTATGCAGATTTATAAAAAGTGCGGTGTGACGAGCGGTCTGGTAAGTCTTGGAGGAAATGTACAGCTTCTTGGTGCAAAACCAGATGGAAGCGCATGGAAAGTTGCGGTAGAAAGTCCGGATGAAGACGGAAATTATCTTGGAATCCTGAAGGCAAAGGACAAGGCGGTTATCACATCGGGCGGATATGAGAGATACTTTGAAAAAAATGGGAAGAAATATCATCATATTATTGATCCGTCTACCGGTTATCCGGCAGAGAACGGACTGACTTCGGTAACGATCGTAAGTGATGACGGAACACTTGCGGATGGATTATCTACTTCACTTTTTATCATGGGAAAAGAGAAAGCGGAGAAAATCTGGAAGCAGCAATTAAGAAAGCAGAAGGCTTAACAGAGTCAGATTACACAGCAGAGAGCTGGGCAGCAATGCAGACAGAACTTCAGGAAGCAAAAGAGGAATTAGCAGCAAAGCATTCACAGGCGGCAGTGGATGAAGCAACCAGTCATCTGAATGCAGCAATCGAGTCACTTGTAAAAGCAGAGGAAAAAGAGACTTATGTTCTCATGAACATCCCGTATGCAGCATTCTACAAATCAGAGACAACAAACAATGACGTGGATGTTGATGTATTTACTTCTGCAACAAAGAACAAGACACGTACAATAGGACTTGCAGGTGGTTCTTATCATGAAAATGCAGATGGATCACAGATTGATGGTATTACATTTGCTGTGAAAGTAGATCCTTCAGTAGATCTTACAAAATACAAAGAAGTAAAAGATACGGATAAAGTTGATATTACAGTAACGAACCGTGGACAGACATCTACCACAACATTAGAAGGAAAAGATACACTTTTTGAAAACGAGACATATGCATACTATCTATTGACAGAGGCTCCTGCAAATTACAAAGAAGTTTCTATGGACAAGGATGGAAAACTTGTATTCAGCGAGGTTAAAGGACAGAAAGCAGAAGCTCTGACAGGTGTTACGGCAGAATTGTTAACACAGTCTTCTTATGGAGATTACCAGCTCAATCTGGACGGACTTCCGGAAGATAAGATTGCATCTTCTAATGTAAATGCAGTCGTTGTAAAGACAACAGATGGAACTGCCTATGGTATGCGTCATCTGGAGAACATCTGGAGAGGAAATGAGCTCGCTTGGAGTACCGGATATACAGAGTCAGTACATGGTTGCCCGACATCTTCAGCGCATTATGCATCTATGATGGGCAAGACGATTGACAGTATTGAATATTATACAACAAATGGTCTATATACAATTGATGTTAATGATCTTTATGTCCCTGTAAAATTTGCAAAAACAGAGGATGCTGTTAAGGTTGCAGATGCAGATATTTCTGGTGGTAAGACGGCGATAGAGCTGAATCTTAGGGATGATTTTGATCCGGAATACACCGTTGAAGGATTGAAGGTGAAAGTAGAAGGCAATGTATTAACATTTAAAGCAGATTCTTCAATTAATCCGGGGAAATATACACTTACAGTAAAAGATAAAAATGGAAAATATGCAGATTTGAAAACAACATTCATTCTGTCAACAACAGATATGCCGGCAACATATGATGCAGATAACAAAAAGCTTACAGTGGCAGAAAACAGTAATGAGGAAGCATTCAATGCTTATATCGGAAATATTACATCTGTAAATGTGAATGGCACCGATTATGTAGCAAGTGGAAGAGGTTCTGTAAAGATTATTGATAAAGACGGAACGCTGGTGACAGATGCAGCGCCATTTAAAGATGCGGTGGTCGGAACAGAATTCCAGATCACGGTTACATCAACTGGTTATACAACACCTCTTACATTTACATACAAAGTTCCGGGAGAAACTCCGGCGCCATCTGAAGTAGATACAACGAAACTTGCAGCAGCAATTGAAAAGGCAGAAGGATTAAACGAATCAGATTATACAAAAGACAGCTGGAAAGCACTTCAGTCAGAGCTGACAAAAGCGAAATCTGCACTGGAAGCAAAAGAGAGCCAGGATACAGTTGATAAAGCAGCAGATAGCCTGAACAAAGCAATCGACGCACTGGAAGCAGCGACACCGGATGAGCCGACGAAAGAAGTATCAACAGATGCACTTGAAAAAGCAATTAAAGCAGCAGGTGCTTTAAAAGAATCAGATTATACAGCAGACAGCTGGAAAGCACTTCAGTCAGCACTGGCTGAGGCTGACACAGCACTGAAAGAAAAGAAAGATCAGGATACAGTTGATAAAGCAACTGAGAAGCTGAATAAAGCAATCAGTGCACTTGTGAAAAAGGATGCAGGACAGAAAGTTAATGGTACAAATGGAACAACCGGTACATCAGGCAAATCCGGTAAGACAGGATCCACATCGAATACGAAGAGTGGAAAAGCTGCGAAGACTGGAGATCCGTCTGGCATGTTTGCGTGGTTAGGACTTGCAGTAACATCTCTCGGAGCCGGAATCGGAGGATTCTCACTTAAGAGAAAGAAAAGAGAAGATGAAGAATAGTATGAGTTGTATAAAACAACAAATTACAGATTAGAGTAACTTAAGAAAAAGTACCCATGGTAACATAAGTAATATGACACTGTGGGCACTTTTTTTATTCTATATACCGGAAACTTCACAAAGGCTACATAGTTCTCTGCTATAATAATTAAGATCAAAGAAAAATATATCATGAAAATATAAATTTAAGAGGAGGGCCGGGTCTTATGGATAAGATCAAAATATTAGTAGTAGATGATGAAAGCAGAATGAGAAAACTGGTGAAAGATTTCCTGGGAAGAGAAGGATATCAGGTATTGGAAGCCGGCGACGGGATGGAAGCAATGGAAGTATTTTATGATGAAAAAGATATTGCACTGATCATTCTGGATGTGATGATGCCAAGAATGGATGGATGGCAGGTATGCCGTGAAGTACGCCAGTCATCAAAAGTGCCGATCATCATGTTAACTGCAAGGTCAGAGGAACGAGATGAATTACAGGGATTTGCTCTGGGGGTTGACGAATATATTTCCAAGCCATTCAGTCCGAAGATCCTGGTAGCCAGAGTCAATGCAATATTAAGAAGAGCCAATGTATTAGGCGGTGGTGACGAGATCGATGCAGGAGGAATTGTAATCGATAAAGCCGCACATCAGGTGAAGATTGATGGTAAAGAGATTGAATTAAGCTTCAAGGAATTCGAACTGCTGTCATACTTTGTAGAGAATCAGGGCATTGCATTATCGAGAGAGAAGATCTTGAATAATGTATGGGATTATGATTATTTCGGAGATGCAAGAACCATTGATACACACGTAAAGAAATTAAGAAGCAAACTCGGAGAAAAGGGAAATTACATTAAGACAATCTGGGGCATGGGATATAAATTTGAGGTTGATGAAGCATGAAGATCATAAGTAAAGATAAGAAACAGAAGATAAAAAGTGTACATCATTCGATTAAGACGCAGATGATCACATCCTTTGTAGGATTGTTGATCTGTCTGGTCGTGACATTGATGTTCATCAACGGAAAATTTCTGGAGCCGTATTATATAAGTAAGAAGGAATCTCGTTTCATAGAACTTTATGAGAAATTAAATGACGTATCAAATGAAGATAAATGGGACAGCACAAAGAAGAATAATTCACTCATTCATTTCGCTGAAAAGAATAATATTTCTTATCTGGTAATTGAAAAGGATAATGATGTGCATACGAATGTGCATGACAAGAATATGTTGAAGAATCAGATGATGGGATATTTTCTGAATCAGGCACAAAAAGAAAGCCGGACACTGGATTCTACGGATGTCTATCAGATCAACCAGTCATGGGATCCGTGGAATCAGAGTTATTATGTTGATATGTGGGGAAGTCTGGATGACGGCAGTCAGTTCCTGCTTCGAAGTCCGGTAGAAAGTATGCGTGAAAGTGCGTCGATATCCAATCGTTTCTTATTATATATAGGAAGTGTTCTGATCGTTGTATCCATTCTTCTGATCTGGTATTTCTCAAAAAGAATCACAGATCCGATCCGGGAGCTTGCGAGATTATCCGACCGGATGGCAGATCTTGATTTTGATGCAAAATACACCAGCGGCGGAAGCAATGAGATCGGAGAACTGGGAGAGAACTTTAACCGGATGTCAGAGAAATTGGAGAGCACGATCTCTGAACTTAAGAAAGCTAACAACAGTCTGCAGAAAGACATCGAACAGAAAGACAAGCTGGAAAAGATGAGAAACGAATTCCTAGGAAACGTATCTCATGAGTTAAAGACACCGATCGCTCTGATCCAGGGCTATGCCGAAGGATTAAAAGAAGGAGTCAATGAAGATGCGGAGAGTCGGGAATTCTACTGTGATGTTATTATGGATGAGGCGTCCAAGATGAATCAGATGGTCAAGAATCTGCTGACATTGAACCAGCTGGAATTCGGTGATGAAGATATCGTGTTTGAACGATTTAATCTGACGGCACTGGTCAAAGGCGTTCTGCAGAGTATGGAGATCATGGCGGATCAGGCAGGTGCCAAGATTATGTTGCACACAGAAGAGGACATCTATGCATGGGCAGATGAGTTTAAAGTAGAGCAGGTTGTAAGAAATTATGTAAGTAATGCATGCCATCATGTCAGCGGCGATATGGTGATCGAAGTGAAGATGGTGCAAAAAGACGGCAAAGTCAGAATATCGGTATTTAATACCGGTAATCCGATCCCGGAAGCAGATGCACCTCATATCTGGGATAAATTCTATAAAGTAGATAAGGCCCATACAAGAGAATATGGAGGCAACGGAATCGGCCTTTCAATCGTAAAAGCAATTATGAAATCATTCAACCAGGAGTATGGTGTAAAGAATTATGACAATGGAGTTGAATTCTGGTTTGAACTTGATGTACAATAAACCATAACAGTTCACTTGACAAATAATATAAAGTGAATGTCCGGGACAATATCCCTGATATACCACATATGAAAGGCAGGACAACAAGATGATTGCAATTATTGATTACGATGCAGGAAATATAAAGAGTGTGGAGAAAGCCATGCAGCTTCTGGGACAGGAAGTAATAATCACAAGAGACAGAGAGACGATCATGAATGCAGATAAAGTGATCCTTCCGGGAGTCGGAGCATTTGGAGATGCGATGAGTAAACTCAGACAGTATGGGCTTGATGAGGTGATCAGGGATGTGACGGCAAAGGGAACTCCTTTCCTGGGAATCTGTCTTGGTTTACACTTATTATTTGAACGAAGTGATGAGACGCCGGGCGTGGAAGGACTTGGAATTCTGAAAGGTGAGATACTAAGAATCCCGGATAAGGAAGGCCTTAAGATTCCACATATGGGATGGAACTCTTTGAAGTTCCAGAATAACGGAAGATTATTCAAAGGAATTCCGGAAGATTCCTATGTATATTTTGTTCATTCTTATTATTTGAAAGCAGCAGATGAGGGAATTGTAACTGCTACGACAGAATACAGTACACATATCCATGCTTCGGTAGAACAGGGGAATGTATTCGCATGCCAGTTCCATCCGGAAAAAAGCAGTGATATCGGAATTCAGATATTAAAGAACTTTGTGGAATTATAGGGAGGACATCATTATGCATACAAAAAGAATCATTCCATGTCTGGATGTAAATAACGGAAGAGTTGTAAAGGGAGTAAATTTTGTATCGTTAAGAGATGCCGGAGATCCGGTTGAGATTGCAAAAGCGTATGATAAAGCAGGTGCAGATGAGCTGGTATTTCTTGATATTACAGCATCATCGGATGCCAGAGGTACAGTGGTAGATATGGTACGCAAGGTGGCAGAAAACGTATTCATTCCATTTACAGTTGGCGGAGGAATCCGTACAGTAGATGATTTTAAGGCACTCTTAAGAGAAGGTGCGGATAAGATTTCAATTAATTCATCTGCAATTAATACACCGAATCTGATATCAGAAGCAGCAGAAAAGTTCGGCAGCCAGTGTGTAGTTGTTGCAATTGATGCAAAGAAGCGGGAAGATGGAAGTGGCTGGAATATTTATAAGAATGGCGGACGGATCGATGTAGGAATTGATGCGGTGGAATGGGCTTCGAAAGTGGAGAAGCTTGGAGCAGGTGAGATCCTTTTGACAAGTATGGATTGTGACGGAACAAAAGCCGGATATGATCTGGAACTTACGAAAGCAATTGCCGAGGAAGTGAATATTCCGGTGATCGCATCCGGAGGTGCCGGCAGTCTGGAACATTTTTACGATGCACTGACGGAAGGAAAAGCAGATGCGGCTCTGGCAGCATCATTATTCCACTATAAGGAACTGGAGATCAGAGAAGTAAAAGAATATTTAAGAGGAAAAGGTGTATCCGTCCGTCTGTAAGAATGAACAAAGATAAGAGGATAAAGGATAGTGTAAAACATGGCAGCAATTAATAATGACTGGCTGGATGCTCTGAAAGGAGAGTTTAAAAAGCCATATTATAAAAAATTATTTGAAACAGTCAACGAAGAATACAGGACAAGACAGATATTTCCGCCTGCAGATGATATTTTTAATGCATTTCATCTGACGCCTTTACATAATGTAAAAGCGGTTATACTGGGACAGGATCCATATCATAATGTAGGACAGGCACACGGACTTTGCTTTTCTGTGAAGAAAGGAGTAGATATTCCGCCGTCACTGGTGAATATCTATAAAGAATTGCATGATGATCTGGGATGTACGATCCCAAATCACGGCTGCCTGACCAAGTGGGCTGAGCAGGGAGTACTGATGTTAAATACGGTATTAACAGTAAGGGCGCATCAGGCCAATTCGCATAAAGATATTGGATGGGAAGAATTTACAGATGCAGCTATCATGGCATTAAACAGTCAGGATCGTCCGATCGTTTTCATCTTATGGGGAGCACCGGCTCAGAGAAAGGCAAGGATGCTTACGAATCCCAAACACCTGATCCTGAAAGCCCCGCATCCGAGTCCGTTATCCGCATATCGTGGATTTTTCGGAAGTAAGCCATTCAGTCAGACCAATGATTATCTGAGAGCTCACGGAGTAGAGCCAATTGACTGGCAGATTGAGTAGATGAGGAGAATATAAGGAAAGTATGAAGAAAATTAAGGCATTACTTGTGGTCGTTTGCACAGGTGTATTATTGACAGCCTGCGGCAATCCATCCCAAAAAGGGGTAGAATACTTAGAAGACGGAAAATATGATCAGGCAATCGAACAGTTTGAACAGGCAGTAGATAAGAAGAAAAATGTCGGGGATGCCTATCGTGGCATTGGAATTGCCAAATGGGAAAAGAAGGATTACAAAGGTGCAAGAAAAGCTTTTAAGAAAGCACTGGAAAATGATGCCGAAAAGACGGGAACCATCTATAATATGATTGGAAACTGTGATCTGAAACTCGGAGAAGCGAAAGAGGCATTAAATTATTATAATCTTGGCCTGGCACAGGAAGATTCCGGTAAAAAGATGAAAAAAGAGATGCAGTACAATATTATTGTTGCATATGAACAGATGGAAGACTGGGAAAGTGCAAAGGTAAAACTGGAAGAGTATCTGGAAAATTATCCGAATGACAAATCGGCAAAAAAAGAGGCCGAGTTTCTGAAAACAAGATAAATGGAATGAATCTATAGAAAATGGAAACAGTATGATAGAAATAAAAAATGAAACAGAAAAAGTAATACTGGTCGGTGTATCACTTTCAGATCAGGATGATACAAAAGAATCTCTGGAAGAATTAAAAGATCTGGTGTCCACGGCAGGAGCCGAGACCGTAGGAATGGTCATTCAGAACAGAGAACAGCAACATCCGGGAACCTATGTCGGAAAAGGAAAGATTGAAGAACTGAAAAGTATGATCTGGGAGCTTAGGGCGACAGGAATCGTATGTGATGATGAACTTTCTCCGGCACAGATGAAGAATCTGCAGGATGAACTGGATGTAAAAGTAATGGACAGAACATTGATCATTCTGGATATCTTTGCGGCAAGAGCATCTACAAGTGAAGGCAAGATTCAGGTAGAACTGGCGCAGTTAAAGTACCAGCAGACCAGATTGGCGGGCTTTGGTAAGGCTATGTCGAGGCTTGGAGGAGGAATCGGAACCAGAGGCCCGGGAGAAAAGAAACTTGAGATGGACAGGCGTCTGATCAAGAGCAGGATCGCACAGCTTAACCGTGAATTAAAAGATGTAAAGAAGCACAGAGAAGTAACAAGAGAGCAGAGAAGCCGCAGTCATATTCCGGTGGCCGCGATTGTTGGTTATACGAATGCGGGAAAATCAACACTTCTGAATACGCTGACCGGTGCAGGGATTCTTGCAGAAGATAAATTATTCGCAACCCTGGATCCAACAACCAGAGATCTGAAGCTGCCAAGTGGTCAGGAAATCCTGATGACAGATACGGTAGGATTTATCAGAAAACTTCCGCATCATCTGATCGAGGCATTTAGAAGTACACTGGAAGAAGCCAGATATGCAGATATTATCCTGCATGTAGTAGATGCTTCTAATTCGCAGATGGATGAGCAGATGCATACAGTGTATGAAACACTTCAGAATCTGGGTGTGAAAGACAAACCGGTTATCACAGTATTTAATAAGATCGACCGCATGGAGGATATCTGGGTGCCGAGAGATCTTCATGCAGACTATTATGTGAAGATCTCAGCCAGGACAGGAGAAGGAATTACCGAATTCCTTCAATCTGTAGAAGCAGTATTAAGGGAGCAGAAAGTAGAGATTGAGGCACTTTATCCATATAAAGAGGCAGGAAAGATTCAGCTGATCCGAAAGTACGGGGAACTGCAGGAAGAAGAATACCGGGAAGATGGTATCTTTGTAAGGGCTTTTGTTCCGGCAGAACTTTACGGACAGGTACGGCCCGAAGGCGTAACACCGAACAATTGTTTATAAGCTCTGGAGAAGGTAGAGTAATCTTTAAAACCACAATCATAACAAACCTGTGTGCCAGGCGCACCGGTAGATAAAAGTTCTTTCGCAAGCAGGAGCCGTTTCTGGGAGATGTATTGTCCCAGAGTATAACCGGTCTCCTGCTTGAATAATCTCATCATATAATATTTACTGATATAGAATTGATCTGCGATCAGATCGATTGACAGATTTTCACAGAGGTGTTCGCCTACATAATCAAGGATGGCGAGCACCTTTTCATTACAATTATCAGTATCGATATATTCGAGCCGGTTCTTTCTTACGGCCCGGTTCAGATGTATCATAAATTCCAGAAACATAACCTGTCTGTAAAGCTCGGAAGCATAGCCGCCATCCGTAAACGAATGCTCCAACTGAGAGATAGAACGAAACAGAGAGCTTTTTTCGAAAGATGGGATACGCAGAACATTGGAATGTTCTTTTGCAGCCTTTTGAAAACAATAACTCAGATCATAATTATCTGTCTGATAAGCATTCATAAAATTAGGTGAGATATAGACAATGATTCTTTCATATGGGCAGGAATTGTCAACGGTCAGTCTGTGGATATCGCCTTGTTTTACAAGTACAATGTCATAAGGTTTCAGATCGTAAGAACGGCCCTCGATCATGTAATTTACTTTGCCACGGATGAAGATGGTGATCTTATCAAAGTCATGATAGTGGTAGTCTACTTCTTTTGTCTCCTGATCTGTCAGATGAAAGAGACGGAATTCGCTGTTCAGGTATCCCTTTTTCTCATATTGTTCCATTATCGGTACCTCCCCGGATATATATTGGACTGTCTATAGAAAGTTTATATGAAAATAGCATTATTTGCAAGAAATACAGCATTATTTACGTAGAATATGGAAATAATGCCTGTTATGATAAAGATATATAGAACAGAAAATATAAAAGCGATCAATATAAAAAAGCTGGGAACAAAGATCAGGAGGAAAAAAAGATGAAGGTAGTAGTAGAACGTTATCATGGACTTGGCAATGATTATCTGGTATTTGATCCGAATCATAACGAATTAAAACTGGATGAGGCAAATGTAAAAATGCTCTGTGACCGTAATGAGGGACTGGGAGCAGACGGAGTACTTGAAGGCCCGATTCTGAAAGAAGACGGTATGCACGTAAAAGTATGGAATCCGGACGGAAGTGAATCTGAGACCAGTGGAAATGGTGTCCGCATTTTTGCGAAATATCTGAAAGATGCAAGTTATGTACAGAAAAAGAATTTTAAATTATATACAGGAAACGGTCCGGTCGAAGTTACATTTTTAAATGAGGACGGAAGCCGCCTGCGTGTATCGATGGGAAAATTATCTTTCTGGAGTGATGAGATTCCTGTTATTGGAGAAAGACGAGAAGTGATCAATGAGGATATGGTATTTGGAAGAACGTTGTATCCGGTTACCTGCGTATCGATCGGTAATCCTCATTGTGTCATTCCGATGCGGGAGATCTCAAAACCACTGGTATGTAAGATCGGTGATTATTCTGAGATCGCAAGATATTTCCCGAACAGGATCAATACACAGATTATGCAGGTGATCGATAAGGAAAATATCGCAATCGAGATCTTTGAACGAGGTGCAGGTTATACAAGAGCATCCGGAACAGGTGCCTGTGCAGCGGCAGGAGTTGCATACAAACTGGGGCTGACTAACAGTAAAGTGATCGTTCATATGCCTGGAGGAGAACTTCAGGTAGAAGTAGAAGATGACTGGAATGTATATATGACAGGTGATGTCTTCTATATTGCAAAGGTAACATTAAGCAATGAATTTGCAGAAAGACTTCGCGCATTGTAGACTAATATGTATACAACAAACATATATTCGTGTTATACTAGGGCATAAGGAGGAAACCTTATGCCTTTAAAATTTGTATTTGGGCCGTCGGGCTCAGGAAAATCAACGTATTTATATCAGCATGTCATAGAAGAATCTGAAAAAAATCCACAGGAGAATTTCATAGTGCTTGTACCGGAGCAGTTTACAATGCAGACACAGAAAGATCTGGTTCGTATGCATCCGAGACACGGAATCATGAATATTGATGTATTGAGCTTTGCACGTCTTGCATACCGTGTGTTTGAAGAGACCGGAGTAAAGAAAATACCGGTACTGGATGATGAGGGAAAGAATCTGATCCTGCGAAAGATCGCAGGGAATTATGAGGATAAACTGACTGTCCTAAAGGGAAATATTAAGAAACTGGGGTATATCTCTGAGGTCAAATCCGTGATTTCGGAATTTACACAATATGATATCGGGGAAGAAGAACTGGATGATATGATAGATTCGCTGGATGAAGAATCCAGGTTATATTATAAATTAAAAGACATCCGGCTTTTATATGATGGTTTTCAGGATTATTTAAGAGAACGTTATATCACAAAGGAAGAGTTGTTAGATGTGCTGAGCCGAGAAGTTAGAGAATCAGAGCTTTTAAAGAACAGCACAGTGGTACTGGATGGATTTACAGGCTTTACACCGGTGCAGAACAGGCTGATTCTGGAGCTTATGAAATATTGTAAGGGTGTATGGATAACGGTTATCATGGATGAAAGGGAGAATCCATATTCTTACAGACATCCATATCAGCTGTTTGGACTGAGCAAGCAGATGGTGACAACATTAATCAGTCTGGCGAGGGAAGAACACATTGCGGTAGAGGAACCGGTCTGCCTGTATGGATATCCGGTAAAGCGTTTTGAGAAAAATAAAGAGCTGGCATTTCTGGAGCGAAATATTTTCAGATATGGAGCAGGAACATATGAAAAAGAAGTGAAAAATCTTGGAATTCATGTGGCGCGAAATCCGGGAGAAGAAGCAATGGCTGTAGCAGAAGAGATCAGGAAACTGGTAAGAAAAGAAAGATACCGTTATCGTGAGATTGGTGTCATAGTCAGTGATATGAATGTATATGGAGACTATCTGGAACAGGCATTTGAAACATATGGAATTCCTGTATTTATGGATCATAAGAGAAGTATTCTGCTGAATTCATTTGTAGAATACCTGAGAAGTCTTCTGAATATGGCAGAGAAGAATTTCTCTTATGAAAGTGTATTCCGTTTCCTGCGGACGAATCTTGCAGGATTTAGTTATGAAGAGGTCGATGAACTGGAAAATTATGTGATCGGACTCGGAATCCGGGGCTATAAGGGCTGGCAGAACCGATGGATCCGTCGTATGAAAGGGATGGAAGAAGAGGAACTGGAGAGGCTGAATCATTACCGAGTACAAATGGTAGAAAAAGTGGATAATCTGATGTTTGTTTTAAAACAAAAGAGGAAAACCGTAAAAGATATTACCTTGGCAGTATATGAATTTATGGTTCAGGAGAATATTCAGGAAAGACTTAAGAAAACAGAAGAAGAATTTCACGAGGCAGGGGAACTGGCTCTGGCAAAGGAATATTCTCAGATTTACCGGATCATCATAGAGTTGTTTGATAAGTTTGTGGCTCTTCTCGGAGAGGAACCGGTGGGCTTAAGTGAGTATTGTAAACTTCTGGATGCAGGTCTTGAAGAAGCAAGGGTCGGCGTTATTCCGCCAAGTGTAGATCAGGTGGTAGCCGGAGATATGCAAAGGACCAGACTGAAAGATATAAGAGCACTCTTTTTTGTGGGAGCCAATGACTGTTTCCTGCCGGGGGCGCTTTTAAGAACGGGACTTCTGTCTGAACGCGACAGAGAAAAATTCCGTCAGGCTGATCATGCGTTGTCTGCGGGAGGTAAAGAAAAAGCTTATGTCCAGAAGTTCTATCTGTATATGAATCTGACGAAACCATCGGAAAAGCTTAAGGTATATTACAGCAAGGTGTCCGCGGACGGGAAGGCATTAAGACCTTCCTATCTGATTCAGGAATTATTGCGTCTGTATCCGGATGTGAAGGTACGGGACGAGGATGAGAAGGAACTGGTGCAAAAAGAACTGACGGAAAAAACAGGGGTAAAATATCTGATCCGTGGTCTTCAGGAGAAAAATCTGGATGTCACATGGCAGGAGCTTTATACCTGGTATCAGAAAGATCCAAAGTGGAAAGAAAAAGTAGACGAACTTTTAACGGCATGGTACTACAGACGTCCGGAGGATCCATTGTCGGAAAGCGTTGCAAAGCAGCTTTACGGTGAAAATTTCGAAGGAAGTATTACCCGAATGGAACGGTATGCAAGTTGTGCATGTGCACATTTCCTTGCATATGGATTACGTCTGAAAGAACGGCCGGTATATGAGTTTAAAGCAGTGGATCTTGGAAATGTATGTCACAGTGCCCTGGAATTATTTTCAAAAAAAGCATCTGAAGCAGGCGGCTGGACGATCCTGACAGAAGAACAGAGGAAAGAACTGATCGATGAATGTGTGGAGGCAGCGATCACAGACTATGGTAACTCAGTGTTATACAGTTCGGCGAGAAATGAACAACTGATCGTCAGGATGAAACAGATGCTGGAACGCACAGTATGGGCACTTACGAATCAGCTTAAGGCAGGAGATTTTGTGCCGGAGGCGTATGAGCTTCGTTTCTTTGGAGGAAAGATCGACAGAGTAGATGTGTGTGAAACCGAAGAACAGGTATATGTTAAGGTGATGGATTATAAGACTGGAAGCAAGGCGTTTGATATCGTAGCATTGTATCACGGCCTGCAGCTTCAGCTTATGATCTATATGGATGCGGCAATAGAATTTCAGAAGAAACGTCACCCGGAGAAAGAAGTTGTTCCTGCGGGCGTATTTTATTATCGGATCCAGGATCCGATTGTAGATAAGACGAAAGATAAAGAAAAAGCAGAACAGGCAGTCTTAAAGCAGCTGAAACCAGACGGAATCATACCGTTAAAGGCAGAGATCCTTAAGCATCTGGACCGGGATACAACGGGAGAATCTATGGCAGTCCCGGTGAAATATAATAAGAACGGCAGTGTGTCCGGATACTCTAAAGTAGTTGCGGGAGAGGATTTCCAGGCAATGATGGTACATGCCCGGAAAAAGATGAAAGATGCAAGAACAAAGATATTAAATGGAGATGTAGGAGCACTTCCGTATAAGAGAGGACAGGAAAGCGGCTGTGATTATTGTCCATACCGGCAGGTGTGCGGCTTCGACGTGAAAATCCCGGGATATGAATATCGTGATATAGGAACAACGGGAAAAGAAGAAGCAATGGAAGCAATGCGGATGGAGCAGAAAGGAGGAGAATAGACATGGGTGTGAAGTGGACGGAAGAACAGGAGAAAGTAATCCGATTACGGAATCGCAATATTCTGGTATCAGCGGCAGCAGGTTCCGGGAAAACGGCAGTTCTGGTAGAACGAATCATCACAATGTTGACAAAAGATGACCCTCCGATGGATGTGGACCGACTTCTGATCGTTACTTTTACGGAGGCAGCAGCATCGGAAATGAAAGAAAGAATCCGGCTGGCAATCGAAAAGAAACTGATGGAATATCCGGATAATGAACATCTGAAGCAGCAGGCTACTCTGATCCATAATGCGCAGATCACAACGATACACAGTTTCTGCCTTTCCGTGATCCGTGATCATTTTCATGCGATTGATATTGATCCGGGATTCAGAATTGGTGAAGAAGGCGAATTAAAGCTCCTAAGACATGATGTACTGGAAGATATGCTGGAGGAAAAATATCAGGAAGGCAGTAAGCGTTTTCTTGACTTTACCGCAGCGTACAGTACCGGCCGGAATGATAAAAAGATTGAGGATCTGATTCTTAAAATTTATGAGTTTTCCAGAAGTTATCCGGACAGTGAAGCATGGCTGGATTCCTGTGTAAAAGCCTATGAAATCCCGGATGTAAAGGCACTGGAAGGAAGCAGCATCATGAAGAAAGTGATGACAGATATCAGAAAGAATCTGGAAGATGCAAAAGAACTGCTTATCTATGCGGAAAATGTGGCATTAAGTCCGGAAGGGCCTGCCGTATATGAAGCAACACTAGAAAAAGATCTGCAGGTCATTGAAGAATTGTGTAACAGGGCGTCTTATAAAAGCCTTGCGGAAGCATTTTTGAATGTAAAATGGGCGAGGATCGCAGCAAACAAGGATAAAACAGTATCAGAAGAAAAGATTGACCTGGTCAAAAAGATCAGGGAAATGGTCAAAGGGATTGTGAAAAATATGAGCGCCCAGTATTTCTATGAAAGTCCGGAAGAACTGGTGGAAGATCTTCGGGTATGTGCTCCGGCAATGGAAGAACTGGCGGATCTGGTGCGACTTTTTGCAGAGAGATTCGAAGAGCAGAAGCGTGCCCAGAATATGATCGACTTTTCTGATATGGAACAGTACGCACTGAGGATTCTGACGCAGAAGACGGAAAATGGTTTTGTTCCGTCCAAAATAGCGGAAGAATATCAGAAGCAGTTTGAAGAAATCATGATTGATGAGTATCAGGACAGTAACCTGATCCAGGAAGCAATTCTTACCAGTGTATCTGGCTGCAGAAGCGGAAGATACAATATATTTATGGTGGGGGATGTAAAACAGAGTATTTACAGATTCCGTCTGTCCAGACCGGAATTATTTCTGGAAAAATTCCGCACATATAATATAGAAGAAAGTAAGACGCAGAGAATTGATCTGCACAAGAATTTTCGAAGCCGGAAAGAAGTACTTGAAAGTGCCAATGCTATATTCAGACAGATCATGACTGAAAAACTGGGCGGAATCGTCTATGATGATCAGGCAGCTCTTTATCCGGGAGCTGAATATCCGGAAAATGACAATGTTAAGACAGAGATTCTTGTGATGGACAGTGACCTGGAAATATTGTCAAAAGAGGAAGACTTTGAGGAGAAAATTCCTTCTGAGAGGGAACTGGAGGCAAGAATGATCGCAATGCGTATCCGGGAACTTCTGCGTTCACAGAAAGTTACAGATAAAGAGACAGGGGAACTTCGGAATGTGCGTTACTCGGATATTGTAATCCTGACGAGAAGTATCAAAGGATTTGCCGATGTATTTACCGAAGTGTTGAACCGGGAAGGAATACCGACTTATGCAGGAACAAGTGAGGGATATTTTCAGACTCAGGAAATTGGGGTGCTCATGGATTATTTGAGGGTCTTGGATAACAGAAGGCAGGATATTCCACTTACTGCTGTCTTAAGTTCAGCATTTGCCGGACTATCTCAGGAAGAACTGGCAGAAATACGGTGTGCATATCCGGATACGGCATTCTTTGAGAGTGTGACGAAGTACAGAGAACAAGGAGAGAATGCGGATATACAACTGAAACTTCAAAAATGTCTGGATCAGATGGATGACTTTAGAAAGATTGTACCGTATACACCGATGCATGAATTGCTCTGGAAGATATTGGAAACAACCGGATATGGAGATTATGTTGCATCCATGCCGGGAGGTGCACAGAGGAAAGCAAATCTGGATATGTTGATTGAAAAAGCCAGAGCGTACGAGTCAACGAGCTACAAAGGATTGTTTCATTTTGTAAGATATATTGAACAGCTTCAGAAATACGATGTAGATTACGGAGAAGCAAGTATAGAAGATGAGCATGCAGACACGGTACGGGTAATGACGATTCATAAAAGCAAAGGTCTGGAATTCCCTGTTGTGATCGTGGCCGGAATGGGAAAACGATTTAATATGCAGGATGCAAGGAGTGCTGTGGCTCTTCATGCCGGAATGGGTGTTGGACTGGATGCAGTTAATCTGGAATACAGGACTAAGATACCAAGCATTATCAAAAAGGTGATCCAGAAAGAAGAAGCTCTGGAAAGTCTTGGAGAAGAACTTCGTGTATTGTACGTTGCACTTACGCGTGCAAAAGAAAAACTAATCATTACAGGAACACTTTCAAATCCCGAAGATAAGATATCTGACGGGCGGGTATTTCAGGGAAATAAGAGAAAAGAATTATCATTCTTGCAGCTGAGCCATGCGGTGACGTACTGGGACTTCATATTACCGGCAGTTCTGCGTACAGAAGGAGAACCATTAAAACTTCAGATCTTACATGTAGAAGATGTGGTAAAAGAAAGCATAGAAGAGGAAGAAAAAAGCGGGATTTCCAGAGCTGTTCTTGAAAACTGGGATGTGAATGAGATTTACGAGCCAAAGCTTCATGATATGATGAAAGAACAGTTTGAATTCATCTACCCGTACGAAAAAAGCAGTATGAGAAAGCTGAAATTTACAGTTACCGAGCTGAAAAAGCGGGCATATGAGATTGGTCTGGATGGCGGCGAAGAAGAACGAGAAGAAGAAGGAGAACTTCTGCAGGAAGAACCGGAAGTTGTGCCGATGATTCCGCAATTTTTGCAGGAAGATGAGGTTCTGGCCGGAGCTGCAAGAGGTACGGCTTATCACAGAGTTATGGAACTTCTGGATATGAAAGGGATGCCTGAATTTACAGAAGATACGGCCGGGGAAAAAGAAAACTGGAAGAAATATTTTATGGACTGGCTGGATGATCAGGTAAGAAGAGGACGGATAGAAGAAGATGCCGCAAGATGTATCTGCTGGGAAGATATCCTGCAGTTTGCAAAGTCAGGTATAGGAAGGCGGCTGCGGGAAGCGGACGGTAAACAAAGACTTTGGAGAGAGCAGCCATTTGTACTGGGAATAGATGCCAGAGAGCTGTATCCGGAGGAAGAAGACGGGGAACTGATACTGGTACAGGGAATTATCGATGCCTATTTTGAAGAACCAGACGGACTTGTCGTGCTGGATTATAAGACCGACAAGGTAAGACGGAAGGAAGAACTGGCAGAAAGGTATCAGGAGCAGCTGCGCTATTATGCAAAAGCGTTGGAACAAATGACCGGAAAGAAAGTAAAAGAAAAGATTATATATTCCTTTACACTAAAAGAGGAGATTTATATTAAATAACTCAAACTTCCCACACCAATAAGGTGTGCTGAACCTTGAAAATCCAATATTTCAGCCAATAAAAAAGGCATAAATACAATCCTTTGGTATAATGGAATTGTCCAGAAACCAAAATAGAAAAGGAGA
>SKER01000161.1_pt1 | contig 89901 bp, 80 predicted proteins | sample 4826961 | NCBI WGS metagenome assembly SKER01 (sample SAMN11008804, study PRJNA524170) | human gut metagenome | biome: Human fecal sample; material: Feces; isolation source: fecal sample from pouch patient p47 | host: Homo sapiens | place: Israel: Tel-Aviv | collected 2016-11-16
CTTCACTCACGCGGCGTTGCTCCATCAGACTTGCGTCCATTGTGGAAGATTCCCTACTGCTGCCTCCCGTAGGAGTTTGGGCCGTGTCTCAGTCCCAATGTGGCCGATCAGTCTCTCAACTCGGCTACGCATCATTGCCTTGGTAGGCCTTTACCCCACCAACTAGCTAATGCGCCGCGGGCTCATCCTAAAGTGACAGCTTGCGCCGCCTTTCAAACTTGAATCATGCGATTCATGTTGTTATCCGGTATTAGCACCTGTTTCCAAGTGTTATCCCAGTCTTTAGGGCAGATTGCCCACGTGTTACTCACCCATCCGCCGCTAGCATCCAACAAATCACCCCGAAGGGATCTTTGAATTCAGCTCGCTCGACTTGCATGTATTAGGCACGCCGCCAGCGTTCGTCCTGAGCCAGGATCAAACTCTCAATTTGAAAATTGAGTCTTTTTAATCTGCTCCAGATTATTTGCTTGCGAATTGACTTCGCTTATTTGTTTGGATCAAACATTGTTTGACCCGCACACTGCGAAACTTTGTTCAGTTTTCAAAGTACCAACTTGCGTCAAGTGACGCAACGTTTTATATCTTACTCGCTTGTTTGATTCTTGTCAACAGCTTTCTGATATTTTCTTTTTGCCTCCGCGAGACTTGCTTGTCTCACGCGGCAACAAATATTAGTATACTAGCTTTTTCGTTTTCGTCAATCTTTATTTTCAATTTTCTTAGTTTTCATTTGCTAGCTTTTTGCAATTCATCCCTGCTCTGTTTTTCGCCACTCCCCTTTCCCAGGTCTAGCCCAGCTTGTAAAAAAAGTGAAATCGTTCACTATTTTTGTTTTTTTATGCGCTTTCATCATTCTACTCCAGTACGATTGTAAGCATTTACACGCTTCAGATTCATTGAAACTTATGGCCTTTTTCGGCTTGACAAAGAAAACAAAGGGACTATCATGTTAGGTGAAAAGGTTCACAATAAATACTTGGACCTGAGAAAAAATGTAGTAATTTTTAGGAGAGAAAAAATGGTTGATGTAAAGAAAACACAGACCACTGTTACTGCTGCCAAGGAATTGTCAGCTGATGAAAAGATGGAAGAAGCCAAGCGCTATACAGGTGAATTAGTTAACAAAGCCTTGGTCGCTGAAGAAGCCTACGCGACCTACAGCCAGGAACAAGTTGACAAGATTGTCGCTGCCATGGCTTTGGCCGGCAGTGAGGCCTCCCTCGCGCTTGCTCATGAGGCAGTAGACGAAACTGGCCGCGGCGTGGTAGAAGACAAGGATACCAAGAACCGCTTCGCTACCGAAAATGTCTACAACTCAATTAAGCACGAAAAGACTGTTGGCATTATCGAAAGAAACCAGGTTGAAGGCTATATCAAAGTTGCTGCTCCTCTTGGCGTTTTAGCCGGGATCGTGCCAACCACCAACCCGACCTCAACGACCATGTTCAAGATCCTGGTAGCTTTGAAGACCAGAAACGCCATCATCTTCTCCTTCCACCCGAAGGCCCAGAAGTGTTCAATCCATGCTGCCCAGATCTTGTATGACGCTGCTTTAAAGGCCGGTGCCCCAAAGAACATCATTCAATGGATCGACAAGGCCAGCCTGGAAAACACCACCGCCTTGATCCGCAACCCAAAGATCGCTTCTATTTTGGCAACTGGTGGTCCCGGCATGGTGCACGCCGCGCTGCAGTCTGGCAACCCGTCAATGGGGGTCGGGGCCGGCAACGGTGCTGTTTATATCGATCACACCGCCTTTTTGGACCGGGCTGTTGAAGACATCCTATTGTCCAAGCGCTTTGACAATAGCATGGTTTGCGCGACTGAAAATTCAGCCGTAGTTGAAGCACCGATCTACGACAAGTGGCTGCAAATGATGCAGGACAAGGGTGCCTACCTGGTTCCAAAGAAAGACTACCAAAAGCTGGCCGACTTCGTCTTCAATGACAAGCATGGGGTCAATGGGCCAGTAGCCGGGATGAGCGCCCGCTGGATTTGTGAACACGCCGGCGTTACCCTGCCTGAAGGCAAGGATGTCCTCCTCTTTGAACTGGATCCAAAGAATATTGGCGAAAAGCTGTCATCCGAAAAACTCTCCCCGCTTCTGTCAGTTTACAAGGCCAAGGACCGGGAAGACGGGATCAGAATCGTCAAAGCCCTGCTTGACTACCAAGGTGCTGGCCACAATGCCGCCATCCAAATCGGCTCCCAAAACGATCCGTTCATCGATGAATACGGCAAGGCTGTCCAAGCTTCCAGAGTCCTGGTTAACCAGCCGGACGCTTTGGGCGGGATCGGCGATATCTACAGTGATGGCCTGCGGCCAAGCTTGACTTTGGGTACTGGTTCATGGGGGAAGAACTCCCTGTCTCACAACCTGTCGACCAGCGACCTCTTGAACATCAAGACCATTGCCAAGCGGCGGAACCGGCCGCAATGGATCCGCCTGCCGGAGAAGATTTTTTACGAAAAAGACTCCATTACCTATCTTTCAGATGAAAATGAGCAGGAAATCAGCCGGGCCTTTATCGTCGCTGACCCGGGCATGGTCAAGTTCCACTTCGTTGACAAGGTCTATGAACAGCTGGCTTTAAGAGACAAGCAGGTCGACACGGCCATCTACAGTGAAGTCTTGCCTGACCCGCCGCTGAGCCAGGCGATCAAGATTGCCAAGCAGATGAAGAAGTTTGCACCAGATACCATTATCGCCATCGGCGGCGGCAGCGCCCTGGACGTCTCCAAGATCGCCCGCTACATCTACGAATACAGCCTGGACCAGGAAGATGGCTGGCTGGACAACTACGACAATGTGAGCGAGCTCTTCAAGGAACTGCAGCAGAAGTTTGTCGATATCAGAAAGCGGATCGTCAAATTCAAGCATGAGACCCGGACCAGTCTGGTCTGCATCCCTACCACGTCAGGGACCGGGTCAGAAGTCACCCCTTACGCCGTCATCACCGATGACAAGCAGCATGTCAAGTACCCGTTGACTGACTACGAACTGACTCCGCAAGTCGCAATCGTTGACCCGGCCTTCGTCATGACCGTGCCAAAGCATACCGTGGCCTTCTCCGGCTTCGACTGCCTCTCCCACTCTTTGGAAAGCTACGTCTCTGTTGCAGCCAGTGACTTCACCCGGCCATGGTCACTCAAGGCCATCCAGCTGATCATGAACAACCTGGAAGCTTCTTACAAGTACGACCCGCAGCACCCGACTTATGAAGGAGAAAAAGCCCGGGAAAACATGCACTACGCAGCAACCTTGGCCGGGATGGCTTTTGCCAACGCCTTCTTGGGCCTCAACCACTCCATTGCCCACAAGCTGGGCGGGGCCTTCGGCTTCCCGCACGGCCTCTGCATTTCAATTGCCATGCTGCCGGTCATCAAGTTCAACGGTGCCAGTGGCAATGTCAAGCGGACGCCTTACCCAAGATATGAAGTTTACCGGGCCCAAAAAGACTATGCTGATATCGCCCGCAGCTTAGGCCTGCCAGGCAAGAGTGACGCGGAACTGGTTGATTCTCTTTGCAAGCGGATCCGGGAACTGATGAAGGCCTGCGATATTGAACCCTCCCTTTCAGCCAACGGGGTCAGCAAGGAAGCCTTTGACGCCGCCTTGCCAGCCATGATCGACCGGGTCTACGATGACCAGTGCACGGTGCAAAACCCGCGCCAGCCAAGCATGGCTGAAATCAAGCAGCTCTTGCTCAGCATGTATTAAAAATACCTTCCCTGGATTTTTCCTAAAATTTTAGTCATCTGTAATCCACCAATAAAGCAAAACAAGTCCTGTTTGAGTTTATCAAGCAGGACTTGTTTTTTGTAAAAGGAGTTTTCAGTTAATTATTGCTTATCCTTGGCAGCCAGCCAGTATGGCAAGGCTACAAAGACAATACCGCCGGCCATGTTGCCCAGGGTAGGTTGTAGAACATGCCGCCGGCTGAAACGGCGCCTGCCCCTTGCACTGGATTCAGCAAGGCAACGATGAAGGTCGTCATGTTGGCCACGCTGTGCTCAAAACCAGTTGAGAAGAAGGCCAAAAGGCACCAGAAGATCATGATCAGCTTAGCTGAGTCGCTCTTGGTCTGGAAGCCTGACCAAACAGCCAGGCAGACCAAGATATTACAGAGAATGCCCCGCAAGAAAAGCTGGCCAGCTGGCGCGGCCATCTTAGCAGCTGCCGCCTTGGTGAAGACAGTTGCCGTAACCGGCAGATCCAGGCCGGACTTGACAAACATCCAAGCCAAGATGCCAGCCCCCAGCAAGTTGCCCAGCCAGCAAACCAGCCAGAGAAGACCCGCTTGGCCCAGCTTGACCTTCTTTTCCAAAAGGCCCGCACTCATCACGAAGTTGTTGCCAGTAAAAAGTTCAGCTCCGGGAATGACCACCAGGCTCAAGGCAACCCCGAAGATCAGCCCCTTGATCAAGTTGGCGGCCGGGTTGGTTCCTAATTGTCCCCCAACCGTGAAGGCCAGCAAGATCCCGAAACCGATGTACATCCCTGCCAAAATGGAAAGCACGACATAGCCGGCTGGATTAGTCTTCAGCAGGTTAAATTTCTTTTGCGCCGCGCCAGCAGCCGCGGCAAATGATTCCTTATACATTATGTTACCTCTCATTCTTTTGCATGAAAGCACCTAATTCCTGTAAATTATTATATGCTTTTCTCCGGACTATGTAAACGCTTTTCTTGATATAAATCAAATATTTTCCCAGTCGAAAATATTATCAGTAGGAATATAAGCAAAACAAAGTACCAAAGAAAAAAGCTCAAACCCAGCAGTCACGCGGGATTGAGCTTGTTACAGATTATTAATGAACCAGTCAATGACCTTGTTCCAAAAATGCTTCCAGTGGTATGAGACCAGTTCCCAGCCGGGCAGGCGATTGTCATAGTAGACTCTTTCCCCGTCCGGGCTGGTGATGACAAGGTCTTTGAAGGCTCCATCATAAACGTCATCAGCGATATTGCGCTGGCTTTGGCCAAAGCCGCCAAAAGCACTCTCCAGGGCCACCCCGCCGGCTGCTTGCTCCTTGATCTGCCGCTGGCAGAGCTTTTGGCCATTAACCGTTAAAGTTAAGCTGCTCCCTTTAACAGTCAGCTCAGCTTTAACATCGCCTGGATCCTGGATCTGGATTTCCGGGACATACTCCTTTGCCCCTTCTTTGACGCTCTTGGCCTTCTGCCGTTTCTTTTTAAAAGCCTTGAGCTTGTATAAAGCAGCTGTCGTGCTGTTTTGGGCAAAGCGGCCGCGGACATTCAGTTCTGAACTTAAAGCCGCCCGCTTGTCCTTAGGCACGGAGACCGGCTTGTCGTCCTCCAGCTTGAACATGTCAACCTTGTACAGAGTCTTGATTGCCCCGCCCTGTTTTTGCCGCAGGCAGAGAATGTTGTTTTCTAAAGACAGAGACAAGTAGCTGGCAAAATTATGCTTGCCCGATGCGGTTCCCTGGGTTTTCAAGTAGACCGTCTGCTGGCCGATCTTGTTGCCCAAAAATTCGCAGTTCAGCTTGCAGTCGCCCACTTTCGCCTTTTTTAAAGTCAAAAGGCCATTGCTCTCCGATTCAGAAGTCAAGGCAATCAAATTCTGTTTGAATTCCGCCGCCCTTTGACCAGCTGCCATTTTTTGCAGCGGCGCTGGCTGCCCTTGACGAACTTGATCTGCTTCTGCTCTTTAGCCGGCAGGTCGTCTTTAACCCGCATCAAAAGGTGGTTGGTGTACCACCAGGCTTGAAGCTGAAGGCGGGTCAAGTCATAAGGCGAGGACTTCCGGTTATTGTAGGAAAAGCCTTCCCGGTTGCTGTTCAGCTTGAACATCTTTTCCAGACTGGCCGCGTTGGCGCTTGAGACATTAGCATTGTCCCCGTAGCTGCTGGTGTTGGAGTGCATGATGCAATAGAGGTCCGGTACTGCTCCCACCTGCTTTTTATAGACCTGGTCCATCAGCTGGTAGTCACGCTTGATCCGCTTTTGCATCTCCTTGGTAGTCTCCACCGGCATCCCATCCTTGTCTCTGATATAGTCCATCAGATAGCGGTTGTAATTCCGGCCAATATACTGCTTGATCTCCAATCTCCACAAACTCCCTGGAGTCCAGCTGGCCTAAAAAATGCTTGTAGCGGTCATAGCAGTTGATATAAGACAGGCGGTAGCCGTTGGTCCCCAGTTCCCAAAAGCCTTCTTTTTGCAATTTCCGCAAATCCTTGGCGGAGATGAATTTCTGGTCATCCCGTTTGAACTTTTCCCCGTAGGTTAAGATCGTGGCCTGGTAGTTCAGTTTCTCCAGCAATTTTTCCGTAAAAAGAACCGTGTCCTTTCTCCCGTCTTCAAACATGAGAAAAAGGGCCTTTTTGGACAGTTTATCAAAAATTTTCATTTCCTTAATCCTCCTCTTTTATCTCTTTTTAATTGCTTTCTTTTGCTCTTTGCCGGGAATAAGCCGCCCTATACTGGTCAACCCGGGCAAAGCTGTAGCCCCCTTTTTCCAAACAGGAATCATAATGTCCAAAACCTGGGCGGTATACTTGGCGTTTTCCAGCATGTGCATGACAATCACGCTGCCGTTTGTGACCTTGTAGTCATTGTTATCCTTGCCCGACCCGTATTTCAGATCATGCAAGTACTTCTGGAAGCTGGTCTGTTCATAGTCATTGGTTGAAACGTCGCCAGATACCGCGTACTGAAAGCCCACATCAAAGGCTGCCTCCAGGCCCTTTTTGGAAACTTCCAAAGTCGGCGGCCGGAAATCTAGAGACAGGGCCTTTTTCCCGCCAACTTGGACATCACCGACATACTTGTTCAGCTTCTGGTAAGACTTAGCCAGGTCTTTTCGCATGGCCGCGGTCTCCTTGGCCGTCAAATTATGGTAGGCACCCTTTTTACTGGTCGCCAGGGGCACGTGAGAGTCAGAGTGGCTGGCGATTTCATGGCCGTCAGCCGCGATTGCCCGCAGCAGGTTGGGATTTTTGTCCACGTTTTCGGTCAAGACGAAGAAAGTTGCCTTGACGTGGTGCTTTTTCAAGACATACAGGAGCTTATTAATGGATTCATCGCTGCCCCAGTCGTCAAAAGTCAAAAAGAGGACGCGGTCGTTGGTCAAGCGGCCAACCTGGTCCAGGCGGTTGGTTTCCCAGTAGTCAAAGCCGGGCATCTTGACCGGGGAAGTGACGAAATTGCTGCCGACATAGTGCTGCTTCATATAAGCAAACTCCCGCCAGTAGGGCTTAAGCTTGGTCAAGTTCCGCTTGCCGGCCTCTACCAGCTCTCTCTTTTGTTCGTTAAAGCTATAGCAGTCTTTAGAAGACTTAAGCTGGCTGACCGTTTTCAATTTGTAGCAACTTGCAGCTTCTATCTTTTTCCCCCGGGGATGATAGGCAATAGCATCCAGCTTGGATTATTGATAAAGCGCTAACAGGTAAAACGTCATTTTCGTTCAAAATATATTTATTTCCTTCGAGTCATCAAAAAGGTCTTTTAAGAATTACTTGCCGGCGTGGACAAGACCGCTCTTAAAGCCTAAAATAAAAGGGATGAAAATTCTAGAACGAAAAAATGGAGGATGTCATGAAAAAGAAAGTTCTCTTGATTGCTTTTGCGGCCCTGGCTCTGACTGCCTGCTCCAGCAAAAAGGCCACGACTGACAGCGAAAGCGACAAGAAGGCCGCGAGCTCAATTTCCAGCTCCAATGTCGTCAAGCAGACCAGCAACAAGATCAATCTCACTAATTACAAGAAGATCAAGGTCGTTGAAAAGACCGGGTCTACTCCCAGCCAGGTAACTGACCTCCTGGGCCGGGAAGCTGACGCTAAGAGCAAGGCCAAAACCAGCAAGCTCAAAGCCACCATCTACACTTGGGAAGGGGTCCAAAACGGCAGTGCCGGCGCCAACCTGGCCGTTGAATTCGCCAACGGGGTGGCTATTGCCAAGCAGATTTCCGGCCTAGTCGTCAACCGGTCCAAGCAAATTACACCCAAAGACTACAAGTCCCTCAAAAAGGGGATGACCCAAGAGGAAGTCGAAGCCATTGTCGGCAAGCCCAACGGCTACTCAGAATCTGACTATTCCAATTCTGACGTGGCCCTCTGGCTCTACACCAGCGGCCTGAAGAGCGACGGCCAGGCCAACTTCTACGTTACCTTCCAGAAGAACAAGCTGGTCGCCAAAAAAGCCCAGAACTTTAACTAAAGCAAAAGAGCTCCCGGATTCCGGGAGCTCTTTTTTGACCTGAAAAATAAGCTGGAGATAGAAAATAAAAAATAAAACAAAAAAGCAAGCATTTCTGCTTGCTCACGTCATGCCCACTAAAGGAGTCGAACCTTCACTCTGTTGCCAGAACAGCGACCTGAACGCTGCGCGTCTGCCAATTCCGCCAAGTGGGCTTTCCGATGACAATATTTATAATAGCAAAAGTTTTCGGAAAAGGGAAGGACTTTTTACAAAAAACTTGTCTTAATTACTTCCCCGCTGGACCAGGCACTGATCTTCCCGCATTTTTCCAACAAAAGCCGGCCCTGGTCATCAAAGCCGGCGCAAGTGCCGGAGATGTTCCGCCCAGCAATTTTCAAAGTAACCCTCCTACCAGTCAAGATGCTCAATTCCCGGTAGCGGGGCAGGCAATCCTGCCAGCTGGCAGCCCGGCAGATCACACAGGCCAAATCATCTGCCAAAAGCGGATCAAAATCCCCCGCTTCCAGCAAGCGGGTAGCTTGGGGCAGGCTGGCCGGAAGTTCCGCGCCTAAGTTGAGGCCCAGGCCAACTACTATCCCACCTGCCACCTGCTCAGTCAAGATGCCGGCAACTTTTTTCCCTTGATAAAAAAGATCATTGGCCCACTTGAGGCCAATCTCTAAGCCGTACCTGGCCCGCAGGAAGTCAGCTACCGCTGTCCCAACCGCCAAGGTCAGCAAGGGATTCTCTTGCTTTTCCAGGCAAACTGACAAGTAAAGGCCATTTTTCGGTGAATAAAAGGCCCGCCCCTGCTTGCCGTAGCCCTGCGTCTGCTCTAAAGCACTAACGGCAAAAGGCGGCTTTTTCTTTTCCAGCAGCTTTTTAGCCAGATCTTGCGTTGAAGGCAGGACCAGGTAGCAGTAAATCTCCATCGCGGCCTCCTAGGAGAGGTGAACGCCCTTGTCAACGTAGATGATGTCGCCAGTCAAGCCGGTTGACAGGTCACTGAGCAGGAAGGCGCAGCAGTTACCCAGTTCTTCCAGGCTGACATTGACCCCATCAACCGTCAAGGACCGGGACTGCTCCAAGAGATCCTTGTGTCCGCCAATCCCCGTCACGGCCAAAGTCTTCATGGCCCCGGCAGAAATCGCGTTGACCCGGCTGCCAGTCTTGCCCAGATCCCGGGCCAGGTAGCGGACAGAACTTTCCAAAGCCGCCTTGGCAATCCCCATCGTGTTGTAATTGGCGATGGCTCTTTCCGACCCGATGAAGGTCAAGGTAACGATTGAGGCCTTAGGGGCCAAAAGTTCCTTTTCCTGGGCAGCCTTAGCCACGGCGATCAAGGAGTAGCTGGAAATATTTTGGGCAGTCAAGTAGCCTTCCCGGCTGGAATTGAGGATGGACCCTTCCAGTTCATTTTTCGGGGCAAAAGCTACCGCGTGAACCAGGCCGTCGATCTGGCCGAACTTTTCCTTCACTTGGTCAAAAGCCGCGTCAATGCTCTCATCGCTGGCCACATCACATTCAACCATTTCTTCTTCCGCCAGGCCCAGCTTGAGCAGGCTCTTTTCCAGGCGGTCATTTTGGTAACTGTAGACCACTTCCCCGCCCTGGGCCTTGATTTGCTCAGCGCAGCCCCAGGCAATGGACCGCTTGTTGGCCACGCCCATTACCAAAAACTTTTTTCCAGCTAAAATTCCTGCCATCTTCTTCACCTAAAACTTTCTGAAACGTTCATAGCGCCGGTTAAGCAGACTGCTGACCGGCAGCTTTTGCAATTTTGCTAATTCTTCTTCCAAGACCCGGGCAATTTCCCGGCACTGGGCAGACTTGCTGCCTTCTTGCTTGATCACGCCTTCGATCACCTGCCCCTTGAGCAGGGATTCCGGCGTCAAGCCCAAAAGCTCTGCTGCTTCAGCCGCCCGGCTGGCGTCCTTCCACAGGATGGAGGCAAAACCTTCCGGAGACAGGACTGAATACATGGAATTTTCCATCATCCAAAGCTCATCCCCGCAAGCCAAAGCCAGGGCCCCGCCAGAGCCGCCTTCACCGAAAATCACGCTGATAATTGGCGTTTCGGCCTGGCCAATATCCGTCAAGCACTGGGCAATCGCCTGCCCCTGGCCGGCATATTCGGCCTCTTTACCGGGAAAGGCCCCGGCCGTATCGATAAAAAGGAGAACCGGCCGCTTAAAGCGGGCCGCGTCTTTGACCAAGCGGGCCGCCTTCCGGTAGCCGGCTGGTTCCGGCTGGCCAAAGTGCTTGGCCAGGCGCTCTTCCAGCTTATGTCCCCGGCTGGTGGTGATCACGGTCACTGGCTGACCGGCAAACAGGCCGATCCCCCCAACGATGGCCGGGTCATCTGCCCCCTGCCGGTCCCCATGCAGCTCCACAAAGTCGCTGAACAAGTGCACCCGCAGATAGTGAGCCGACAATTTATCACTGGCCCGGGCGGCCCGGACCGTTTCCATAGCATCAGTCATCCTGCATCCCTCCGTACTTTAACAGCCAGGCCAGGGTCTCTTTTTCCTCCTGCCGCAAAACGATCCGGTCGATAAAGCCGTGCTTTAAGACCGTTTCTGCCCGCTGGGCATCTTTTGGCAGCTGCTCATGGATGGTCTGCTCAATCACCCGGCGGCCGGCAAAGGCCACCATGGCGTGAGCTTCAGCCAGAGTAATGTCACCTTCACTGGCAAAGCTGGCCGTCACCCCGCCGGTAGTCGGGTCGGTCAAAACAACCAGGTATAAGAGACCGGCTGCCTTATGCCGGTTAACCGCGTTGACCACTTTAGCCATCTGCATCAAAGAGTAGATCCCTTCCTGCATCCGGGCCCCGCCGCTGGCTGTAAAGACCACGACCGGCAGCCGTTTTTCAGTAGCTGCCTCAATGAGCCGGGTCAGCTTTTCCCCGGTCATCTGGCCTAAAGAACCCATGATAAAAAATGGATCCATGATGGCCAGGGCTGTCTCCTGCCCGCCAATTTTGGCCAGGCCGGTCCAAACCGCTTCATTTAAGCCAGTCTTTTTCTTTCCAGCGGCAACTTTCGCCTCATAATTGGGAAAATGGAGGGGGTCACTGGGCTGAATATCCTTAAACCACTCCTCGCTTTCCTCGCAGAGCCAGGCCAGGCGTTCCCTGGCGGTCAAGCGGAAGCCGTAATCGCAGTCCGGACAGGTCTTGTACTTGTCCAGGCGGCTGGCGAAAAATTCCAGCCCGCAATTCGGGCACCGCTGCATCAAACCGCTCGGCACCAGGTCTTCCGCCCTTTTATTAGCCTTGACATGCCGCTCAGAGATCGTGTTTCTTTTTTTAAACAGCCTCATGCTTGTCTACCTGCTCCTTCCAGCGGGGCAAAAATTCCCTCTCTAAATAAGTATTGGTGAAAGTCCCCTGCTTAAATTCCGAATCAGCCAGAATGGCCAGGTGAAAGTCCTGGTTGGTCTTGACCCCCCGGATCACCAGCTCCTTTAAAAGCCGCTGCATCCGGGCAACTGCTTCTTGCCGGCTGCTGCCCAAGGCGATGATTTTAGCCAGCATGGAATCGTAAAATGGCGAAACCACCATGCCCTGGTAAAGGGCGGAATCAATCCGCATACCCGGGTTGCCGACTGGCAAAAAGAGGTAGTCGACCTGGCCGGTTGACGGCATGAAGTCCCGGCTGGAATCTTCAGCGTTGATCCGGCATTCGATAGCATTGCCTTTAAAGCCTAAGTCTGCCTGCTTAAAAGGCAGCTTTTCCCCGGCCGCGACCAGGATCTGGGCCTTAACCAGGTCAACGCCGGTAACCATTTCCGTTACCGTGTGTTCTACCTGCAAGCGGGTGTTCATTTCCATAAAGTAGAAATTATGGTCCTGGTCCATCAAAAATTCAATCGTCCCCGTATTCAGATAATCAGCTGCTTCGGCGGCCCGGACAGCAATCTGGCCCAGTTTTTCCCGCTCGCTTTCACTGATCAGTTCACAAGGGCTCTCCTCGATCACCTTTTGCTTGCGCCGCTGCAGGCTGCAGTCTCTTTCCGGGAAGTAGACGCAGCTGCCAAAGCTGTCCCGGATGACCTGGACTTCAATGTGCTTGACATTGGTCAAGACCTTTTCCAGATACATCTGGTCATTGCCAAAATCCAGCCGGGCTTCATTTTGGGCCAGGCTGAAAGCGTCAGCCATTTCACCAGGCTCTTTAACCTGCCGGATCCCCTTGCCGCCCCCGCCGGCCGCGGCCTTCAATAAGACCGGGTAGCCGACTTCAGCAGCAACCTTTTTAGCTTCTTCCGGTGACTTGATAAAGTCCCGGCTGCCCGGGGTAACCGGCACCTTGTGCTTGATCATCAGCTGTCGGGCGTGTTCCTTATTGCCCATCTGGTCGATGGTTTCCGCCTTTGGCCCGATAAAGGTCAAACCGCAGGCCGCGCAAAGGCTGGCAAATTCCGCGCTTTCTGACAAAAAGCCATAGCCCGGGTGGATGGCCTGGGCCCCGGTCCCGGTGGCCGCTGAGATGATATTTTTAATGTTCAAGTAGGAGTCGCTGGGGCGGCTAGCGCCCACGCAGACCGCTTCATCGGCCAGCTGGACATGCAGGCTGTCCCGGTCAGCTACTGAGTAGATAGCGACGGACTTGATGCCCATTTCCTTAAGGGTCCGGATGATCCGGACCGCGGCTTCGCCCCGGTTGGCAACTAAAACTTTGTCAAACATTTTTCTCACCTGAAATCATGAAGGTCAATTCCGCCGTGCAGGCCTTCTTCCCGTCGACCCAGGCAATTCCCTGCCCCAGGCCGATATGGCCCTTGACCTTTTCCAAAGTCACTTCCAGCTTGACCTGGTCGCCGGGCTTGACCATCTGGCGGAACTTAGCGTTTTTGATACCGCCAAAATAGGCCGTCTGCCCCTTGAAGCGGTCGGCGCTTAACAGGGCCACGGCCCCGGTTTGGGCCAGGGATTCCACGAGCAAGACCCCGGGCAGGACAGGATTTCCCGGGAAATGTCCCTGGAAAACCGCCTCATTATTGGTCACGTTGCGGATGGCCACGGCGCTTTCGCCGGGAACCAGGTCGATGACCTTGTCAATCAAAAGCATGGGATAGCGGTGGGGGATAATTTCTTGTATTTGGCTGGAATCCAATACAGTCATGCTAGGCCTCCTCAATCAAAAAGAGCGTTTGTTCGCATTCGACCAGGTCTTCGTTTTCCACGCAGACCTCCTTGACGGTGCCGGAAGCATCACTCTTGATCTCCGTCATCATCTTCATGGCTTCCACGATGCAGACGGTCTGCCCGGCCTTGACCTGGTCGCCGGCCTTCACAAAAGCTGGCTTGTCCGCGGCTGGCTGCAGGTAGATCGTCCCAACCAGAGGCGACTTGATGGCATGACCGGATGCAGCTTTTTCTGCTTGAACAACCGGCGCGGCTTCAGCTGCTTCTTTTGGCAAAAGCGGACTTTCAGCTTTTTGGGCTGGCAAAACCGGGCCTGCTTCTGCCTCTGTCTTTTGCGTGTATTCGTTCTTACTCAGAAAAAGCTCTGAACCGTCCAAATTCAGCTTCATTTCCCGGATGCTGGACTTTTCAAACTTGTCCAGCAGTCTTTCAACATCTGTTATTTCCAAAATCAGGCCCACTTTCTAAAAGCTAACACGGCATTGTGGCCGCCAAAGCCGAAGGAATTACTCAAAGCATAGTCAATGGCTTGTTCCTGGTTACCAGCCTTTACCAATTTGACCGGGCATTCCGGATCCTGGGCAAAGCAGCCGACATTGGCCGGCAAGATGCCTTTTTCCAGGCTGGCGCAGGTAATGACGGCTTCAACCGCTCCGGCGGCCCCTAAGAGGTGGCCGGTCATCCCCTTGGTTGAGGAAACCAGGACCTGGTCGCCAAAGACTTCCTTAATTGCCTTGGCTTCCCCGCTGTCATTGGCCTTAGTCGCCGTCCCATGGGCATTGATATAGCCGACTTGGTCCGGCTTGATGCCAGCTTCTTCAACCGCCAGCCGCATGGCTCTGGCTGCTCCTTCACCTTTAGGATCAGGACTGGTGATATGGTAGGCATCGCTGGTTGCCCCGTAGCCGACTACTTCAGCCAGAATCTTAGCCCCCCGCTTTTGGGCATGGTCCAAGCTTTCCAGGATCAAGGCCCCAGCCCCTTCGCCTAAGACGAAGCCGTGCCGGTTTTGGTCAAAGGGCAAAGACGCCTTGAGGGGGTCAGTGCTGGTTGACAGGGCGGTCAAGGCCGCGAAACCGGAAATAGCCGTTTCATTGACGCTGGCTTCGCTGGCCCCGGTAATCATGACCTCAGCCCGGCCTTCCTTGATCTGCCGGTAGGCTTCCCCGATGGAGTTGGTCCCGCTGGCGCAGGCGGTAACAATGGAAGTAGAAATATTTTTAGCATTAAAGCGGATGGAAATATTGCCCGCCGCCATGTTGGCAATGGCCATCGGGATAAAGAAAGGTGACATCCGCTTTGGCCCCTTGTCATGCATCTTGATGACCTGCTCTTCAATCGTGGTCAGGCCCCCGATCCCGGAGCCGAAAATCACGCCCAGCTCTTCCGCCTTCACTGTTTCCGGAGTCAAGCCAGCCATCTCGTAGGCTTCCTGGCAGGCCTGGATGGCGTATTGGGAATACAGATCCATCCGCTTGCCGTTTTTCTTGCCGACAACCTGACTGACGTCAAAATCATCGATTTCCCCGGCCACGCTGATGCCGGTCTCACTGGCATCAAACTTCTTGATCGGCTTGATGCCGACCACGCCATTTAAAGTATTTTCAACAAAAGCCTGGCAGCCATTGCCGTTCGGGCTGACTGCCCCCATGCCTGTAACTACTACTCGCATATCTTCTCCTTAAATGGTCATTCCCCCGTCAACAACCAGGGTCTGGCCGGTAACATAGTCGTTTTCCGCCAAAAAGACTGCCGCCTGGGCAACTTCTTCTGCCTTGCCAAAGCGGGCCAAAGGAATTTGGCTAAGTGCCTGTTCTTTGACCTCATCTGGCAGGACAGCAGTCATTTGGCTGGCAATCATCCCCGGCGCGATCGCGTTCACGCGAACGCCGCGTCCGGCAGCTTCCTTAGCCGCGGTCTGGGTCAAGGCGATTACGCCGGCCTTTGAAGCCGCGTAGTTTGCCTGGCCGGCGTTGCCGTGCTGGCCGACGATGCTGGCCATATTGATGATGGCTCCGGACCGCTTTTTCAGCATTTTCTTCAAGGCCTTCTGGGTCAGCATAAAGCTTGACCGCAAGTTGACCTTGATCACCTGGTCAAAGTCAGCCAGCTTCATCCCGATCATAATCTGGTCTTTGGTAATGCCAGCATTGTTGATCAGGATGTCAATCTCGCCAATTTCTTTAAAAAGCTGCTTGACCGCGCCTTCGTCGCTGACGTCAGCGGAAAAATACTGGTAGTCTGCCCCAATTTTTTCCAGCTGGTCAGCGATTTCCTCCGGCAACTCCGGCCGCCGGCCATTTAAGAGCACCTGGCAGCCCTTTTGCGCAAAAGCCAAGGCAATTGCTTCCCCGATTCCTTGCGTTGACCCGGTCACCAGGACCCGCTTATTTTGTAAATCCATTCTGCTCCTCTTCTACAAACTGCTGGTATTCAGCCAGACTCCCGACCTGCCAGGTCTTTAGGCCCTTGTCCGCCTGCTTGGCAAAAGCTGACAGGGCGTGGCCTGGACCGATTTCCAGGCTGGCCGTCATGCCTAAGTCCAGCAGGCCTTTGACGCAAGCGTCAAAGTGAGTTGGCACCATCAGCTGAACTTCCAGGATTTTGGCCAGATCTTCTTTGGCAAAAGGCTGGCAAGTGCTATTGCTGATGACTGGGTGAGTTCCCGCATTGAAAACTTCACCCTTCAGCCGCTGGCCCATTTTCCGGCTGGCTGCCTGGTAAAGGGGAGTGTGGAAAGCTCCGGCAACATCCAAGGGAATTGCTCTTTTGGCCAGCTTGCGGTCAGCAATTTCTTGGCCCAGTTCTGGCAAAAGCTGCTTTTCTCCGGCAAGAACAACCTGCTTAGGTGAATTGTAGTTGGCCAAGTAGACTGCTTGGCCAGCTGCCTGCTTTGCTCGCAAAAAGTCTTCCAGGCCCGGAAGATCCGGCTTGGTCAGGGCCAGCATCCCGCTGGCCGTCTTTTCTGAATCAAGCTGCATGTATTCACTCCGGTCGACGACCAGGGCCAGGCCGGCTGGCCAGGTTAAACAGCCGCTGGCTAAAAGGGCCCCGTATTCGCCTAAGGAGAGGCCGGCCAGACCGCATACTGGCAGGTCAGTGTCCCGGACCAGCATTTGCCAGATCCCGTATTCAAAGGCCACCAAAGCCGGCTGCACATACCTGGTTTCATCCAGCTGGCCGCGGTCGTTTTTCCAGATTTCCGGCAAGTCTAAGCCGCATGCCTGGCTGGCCTGGTCAATTGTTTCCTTAAACAAGGGGTCACTTAGAAAATCCAGGCCCATCCCGGCCTGCTGGGCCCCTTGGCCGGCAAAGAGAATTCCGAATTTCATGGTCTGGTCCTGTTAGTCCTTTTCAGCCAGCTGCTTTTGCACCAAAGCTACCACGTCGGCAACCGTCTTGGTGTTTTCATCAGCGTCCAGTTCGATGTCATATTCGTCTTCCAGTTCGTTGACGATTTCAAACAAGTCCAGGCTGTCCGCTTCCAAGTCATCCTTGATGTTGGCTTCCATGGTCACTTGGTCTTCTTCAACGTCCAGTTCTTCAACGGCGATCTTCTTTACAGTTGCGAAAATTTCTGCTTCTGACATGTGTCTGCTCCTTTTTAAAAAATAAAAACTAAAAGTAAAATCAAATCTAACTTATCTAAAACACCAATATTCTTATAGTCTGACCAGCTGGGCGGCCGCGGTTAAGCCCCCGCCAAAGCCGGCCAACACGACCAGGTCGCCCGCCTGCGCCTTCCCCTCTTCGGCCAGCCCGGCCAAGAGAATGGCTTCACTGGCGGCTGAGGTATTGCCGTATTCGGCAATATTGCAGGGGAACTTTTCCTCTGGCAAATCCAGCCTCCTGGCTACCTGCTTGATGATCCGGTAGTTGGCCTGATGCAAAAGGAAAAGGTCGACTTCCGCTAAACCCACGCCTGCTTCTTCTAAACAGGCGATGATTACTTCGGGCACCTTGTGGGTGGCAAACTTGTAAACCTCCCGCCCGTTCATCTTGAAGGGGGCCAGGCCCGTTACCGGGCCGGGAAAGGGCTGCGGGCTGGTCTGGCCAGCTGACAGGAATTTAGCCAAGTGGCCGTAGCTTTTCAGCTGGCTGGCCAAGAAATGCGGCTCAAGCGCGTCATTTTTGACCAAGACCCCGCCGGCGCCATCCCCGAAGAGGACAGCCGTCGTTCTATCCTGCCAGTCAACCAGCTTGGACAGGGTTTCTGCCCCGATTACCAGGGCCATCCCGCCCGGCCGCCGCAGCATTTTTTCCGCCACGTCTAAAGCATAGACGAAACCGGAACAGGCAGCTGACAGGTCAAAGCAGGCCGCGTTTTCCGCCCCAACCGCTGCTTGAACCAGGGCCGCCGTGGCCGGGGTGTAGGCGTCTGGCGACATGGTCGCGACAATGATCAGGTCAACCCCTGCCGGATCCTCGCCAGCCAGGAGCTGCTTGGCCACCTGGATGGCCAGGTCCGAGGTGTTTTCCTGTTGACTGATCCGCCGGCTGGAAATCCCGGTCCGGGTCTTGATCCACTCGTCACTGGTCTCCATGATCTGGCTCAAGTCGTCATTACTAACCGCGAATTCGGGCAGGTAACGGCTGCTTTTTGCAATTCTGGCGTAAGTCAAGGCAAACCTCTTTCCTGTTCAAAACTATAATTTTATCGACATGTACAAAGTATAGTCCTCACCTAAAAAATGTCAATACTATTCACGTATTGTATAGTCTACAAAATCCCTATAAAGCTAGTATTCATAAGGATTTTTAGATAGCAAAAAACTTTTATTTTTTTGCGTACCTGGCCCATGTATAGCTTTTTCTTTTTTGTTTTTTTACTGGCAAAAAGAAAAGACCCGGAGGCATTTGCTCCGAGTCTGTCGACCAAGTTATTATTTTTTAAAAATCTTATGCTATTTTTCCAGCCGCTTGTGCTCTATCCGCTTCCTGGCCTCCTGCAGCTTCTCCTGCTTGCTGTTGATGTTTTTGACCCCCAGGATATCCAAAAAGAAAGTAAAGATCGGGACACTGACGATCAAGCCCCAGGTGCCGAAGAAGTGCTCGCCAAAGAGCAGGACCACGAAGGTGTAGAAGATCGGCAATTCCGTCTTGCTGGACATGAATTTCGGATTCAAGATATAGGTTTCCAGGGTGTGCAGGACAGCGATCATGATCAAAATGTAGATCACGTCCTGGATCCCGCCGACCGTATAAGCCACCAGAGACAGTGGGATCAGGGAAATGATCACCCCGGCCACCGGGACCAGGCTGCAGATGAAGACCATGAGGCCCAGGGCAAAAATCTGCGGCATCTTCATGATGGCCAGGCAGACAATGGTCAAAGCCGTGTTGCAGATGGCAATCAAGAACTGGGCTTCCAGCACCACCCCGAAGGTATTGGTAAACTTGCGGCCAAAGTAGGCAATGTCTTCAAAAAGCCAGCCAAAGAGGTCGGACTTCAAAAAAGATTGGCTGAAGGTCTGCATTTCTTTTAACTCAATCGTGTAAAAGAAGCTCAAGACCAGGGCCATGACAAAGGACATGGTGACTGACCCGAAGCCCTTCAAGGCCGCCGTCAGCGCCGTTAAGCTGCTCTTGACCTGGCTGGAAATCGTTTTTTCAGAGACATACTTGTGCAGCTGGGTCATCAGCCAGCCCACGTCATTGGTCTGGTAATAGTTGATCACCGACTTGGTCATCTTGGTCACCTGCTTGACCAAAACCGGGACATAGTAGCGCAAGGCAAAGTAAAGCAGGACGACAATCAAGAGATAGGTCAAAGCGACAATCAATTTGTCAGAAACATGCTTGAATTTCCCCTGGACGAACCTGACCAGGTGAACGATCAAGTAGGTAAAGATAAAGGAGAGCAGGATCGTGTTCATCATCGCCCGCACATAGTACAGGGCCAGAATGATCATGACCAGGACCGTTGCCCGCCGCAAGTGAATGTTGTTTTTAAATCTGTTCCATAACCTGGCTTCCATAGTGCCTTCCCCAACTAATTAATTTCCGGAAAAATTATTTTGTTTATTGTAAACTTTTTCACCAGAAAAGACAAATCAGAAGGCACCGCCGCCGCTGCCGCCCCCAAAACCGCCGCTGGAGGCGCTGGAGGCCGAGAAGTTGCCGCCTGAGCCAGCTGAAGACGAAATCGCCTCATCAAAGCTGGAGGCAAAGGCCCCGTAGCTGGCACCGGCATAGTAATAGGTCCAGTAAGGGTCGGCCGCGATCTCTTCCGGGAATTCCAGCTTCAGCTGCTTAAGGACCTTCTTGGCCAGGCCAAAAGTAATGGCATAAGGCATGACCTGCTCCCACAGGGTCAGTTCCCCGATGTCGCGCAGCTTGAACTGGCCAATGTCATCCAGCATGGCTTCAAAGCCTAAAGCCCGTTCAGTTGCCCTTGCCCCCTTTTCCGTCAAGTCGGAGAAGTGGTGCAGGCGCAGGCGGGCCAGACCAAAGACAGCCAACACCCACAGGATGGCGGGCAGGAGCCAGAAGGTGTATTTGTCATAGAGAAAGAAGCAGACGACGATGGCTGCCACTGAGACAAACATCAAGCCCAGAGTATAGAGGGATAATAGCTCCTCCCGGTCCTGCAATTTCTGGTCAATGTAGCCCTCCTTGATTAGGGCCTTTTGGCTGGCCTCCTGCCAGCTTTCGTAACTGGAAGTAATCTCCTGGCTGCCGCTATATTGCTTTAAGTCCTTGTTGCTGAAACTTTGCCCGTTGCCGACCTTTTTGAAAAGCCTATTTAAAAGCGGCAGGTCGCCCTTGTACTTGCTGGTCTTGGCATAAGTGAAGTTCTTTCCCTTCTTGCCTGCCTTAATGGTAATTTCACCCCGGCCGGCCCGGAGGGCGATTTCTCCGGCCAAAGCCTTGCCGTCCGGGTCTTTCTTGGTCACCAGGATCTGGGCCGTGGTCGGGCTGAAGGCGGGAATTTCAAAATTGTGGCCAATTTCTTTCTTGGTCTTGACCGGGCTGCCCGACTTTCTGCTCTTGATAAAGACCGGCAGATAAAGGAGCGGTGATAAAGCAAAAAGAGCCAGGCCGATCAATTCATAAACGTTGTGGCGGGCCTTTTTTGCGGCAGTTTCCTTAGCCAGCGCTTTTTCCTGGTCCACGACTTTAGCCGCGATTTCTCCGGAATGCTGCTTTTTATTCTGGCTGACTAAACTGTTTGGAAAAAGCAGGTGCAGCTCCAGAAAAGTCGCCTCCGGCAAAGTGGCTACTTCCGCTTTAACCAGGCCCTTTTCCTTGTCAACGGTCAAATGGCCGTTAGCATTGACATGGGCCCAGCCTTTCAAGAAGGACAGCTTTTTATCCTGGAAGCGGACAGTCGCCGTGACATTGGAAATCTCTTTATCCCAGCCGTCCCCGACAATCTTGAAGTTCAGTTCAGAAGCGTCCTCGTAGCTGTCAACTGCTCCAGAAATCTTGTAGCGGTAAACCACCTGGACCTTTCCATCGTCAACATGGTGGTAAACCTTGAACTTATAGGAATTGCCGTCTTTATTGAAGTGGTAGACATTGCCGCTGTCCGCCTGGTTGTTCAAGGCCGGCTTGACCGTCTTTCCGCTGGCCAGGTCCTTGACCTCGACGCTCTGCCCGCTGACCTTCTGTCCGCTGGCTAAGTTCTGGGTGTAATAAACCCCGTTAGCTGAATCGTCAAAGTCATAGACGATCTTCCGGGTCATTGACAAGGACCCGTCAGAATTAACAATTGCCGTGACATCCATCTTGGTCAGGTCATAATCGGCAAAAACTTTTTCCGGTAAAAAAACAGCCGAAAAGCTGGCCAAAAATAAAGCCAGGACCCAAAGATACTTCCGTTTCATCTTTTTCTCCCTTTCATTTTTCTATTGTTCAGACAAGCTAGGCTGACTGACGCAATTTGAGAATATTTTTTCTTAAAATCATTATAATTCAAGCGGTAATTGCTTGGCAACGCGGAAAACATCAGCATTTATTGATGGAAAATAAGCCTTTCTTATGCTTACAGCCGCCAGGCGTGGTATACTGTATTTACTAACCTGGTCTAATTCAACCAAATTGTGTTGGGAGGAAATACAATGCGCAAACCAATGCTGGCCGGCATCCTTGCCGCTGAACTCGCTTTAGTCGGGGCAGCTGTCTTTTATCACCAAAGCCAGGCTGACAAGAGCAGTCAGTCCGCTGGCAGCAGCAAGACCTACAAGGTCTACAGCAAGGCGGAAAAGGCCAAGGCCGACAAGGAAGACGAAAAGTCTGAATCATCAAGCAAGGCTAAAAGCAAGAGCAAGAAGAGCAAAAAGAAATCATCCAGTTCATCCATCTCTTCAGAAGACATGAGCCAATCATCTTCGAGTGAAGAGTCCTCAAGTGATTCTTCAAGCTCTTCAAGTGAAGAATCATCCAGCTCAAGCTACAGCTATTCCAGCCAGGCCAAGTCTAGCAAGAAGAAGTCGGCGAAGAGCTCAAACAGTTCAAACTCTGACTCTACTTGGGCGTCAGCTTACAGCAACTCAACTTACAGCTACAGCTACTCCAGCCCAAGCAGCTCCAAGAGCTCCACTAAGTCATCTACTTCAACTGGCTCTTCCAGCTATACGCCTAAGAAGAGCAGCACGACCACCAGCAAGTCTACGGCTGACGATGATGTCAACACGACTGAAGACCTGCCAGAAGAAACTATCGATAATTCAGATAATTAAAAGTTGGCAAAGAAAAATAGTTCAAGATCTTTTTCGGATCTTGAACTATTTTTTTGCGCTTTTTCAGCTTTTTTATTCTTCGTGGGACTTAACGTCTTCAGCTGCTTCAGCTTCCAGGGAAGCTTCGTACTTTTCAACGCCTTCCTTGGCTGCTTCAGCTACCTCGATGCCCAGGTCGGTCAATTGCTGGTCAGCAACTGGAGCCGGGGCGTGCATCATTGGTTCGCTGGCGCTAGCGTTCTTCGGGAAGGCAATGACGTCACGAATGTTGTCCTTGCCAGCCAAAAGCATGGCAAAGCGGTCCAAGCCGATAGCCAGGCCGGCGTGCGGCGGGAAGCCCATGTCCAGAGCGTCCATCAAGAAGCCGAATTGTTCGTAGGCCCGTTCTTTGGTGAAGCCCAGGGCCTTGAACATCTTTTCCTGGATGTCCCGCTTGTGGATCCGGATGGAGCCGCCGCCCAGTTCGTAGCCGTTCAAAACAATGTCGTAGCTGCGGGCGTGAGCCTTGTGCGGATCAGTTTCCAGGAGTTCAATCCCCTTGTCGTCTGGCATGGTGAATGGGTGGTGGGCAGCAATCCAGCGCTCGTCACCTTCGTCGTATTCAAAGAGCGGCCAGTCAACAACCCAGAGGTACTTGTAAGTGTCCTTTGGAATGATGCCAGTTTCCTTGGCAGTTTGCCGGCGCAGGTAGTCCAGGGAGTCACAGCAGACCTTCCATTGGTCAGCGATGAAGAGAAGGAGTTCCCCGCCTTCCAGGCTGAATTCCTGAACCAGGCCGGCCTTTTCTTCCTCGCTCAAGAAGCGGGAAACAGGACCGGAGAAGTCGCCGTCTTCATACTTAACCCAGGCCAGGCCCTTGGCGTGGTAACGCTTGATGTAGTCCTGCATGGCTTCGATCTTCTTGCGGGAGTAGAACTTAGCCCCGCCCTTAACTGCGATCCCGCGGACAAAGCCGCCGTTTTCCAGGGCAGAAGCGAAGACCTTGAAGCCAGACTTGGCAAAAACATTGCCCAAGTCGTGGATCAGCATTTCATAACGGGTGTCCGGCTTGTCGCAGCCGTACTTGTCCATGGATTCCTGCCAAGTGATCCGCGGCAGCGGCAGCTGTAGGTCGATCCCCTTAACATCCTTCATAACCTTAGCCAGGAGGCCTTCAGTTACTTCCTGGACGCCTTCTTCATCCATGAAGGAAGTTTCCAAGTCGATCTGGGTGAATTCCGGCTGCCGGTCCCCACGCAAGTCTTCGTCTCTGAAGCAGCGGGCGATCTGGTAGTACTTGTCAAAGCCGGCCCCCATCAAGAGCTGCTTGAAGATTTGCGGTGACTGCGGCAAGGCGTAGAAGGAGCCTGGGTAAACCCGGGAAGGAACCAGGTAGTCCCGGGCACCTTCCGGCGTTGACTTGCCCAGGTCCGGGGTTTCAATGTTAATGAAACCTTCCCCTGACAGGTAGACATTGGTAGCGGTCATGATCTGGGCCCGCATGATCAAGGCGTTTTGCAGGGTTGGACGGCGCAAGTCCAGGTAGCGGTACTTCAGCCGGGTCTGTTCGCTGGCAACCAGGTCATCCTTGATTTCAAATGGCGGAGTCTTAGCCTTGTTCAAAACAGTGATTTCGCTGGCAATGACTTCCACATCCCCGGTCTTCATGTCCGGGTTCTTGCTGGAACGTTCGTTAACGTGCCCCTTGACTTCGACCACGTATTCCTGGCCCAGAGAAGAAGCGACATCCATCACTTCCTGACCGGAGTCATGGTTGACCACGACTTGAACGATCCCTTCCCGGTCGCGCAGGTCGATAAAGATCAGCTGGCCCAGGTTCCGGACTCTTTGCACCCAGCCGTAAAGAAGGACGTCTTGGTCCAGGTACTGGCTGGTAATGTTGCCACAATAATCAGTTCTTTTTTCCATTTGCATCATTTTGCTAAAAATCTCCTATTTTTCGATCTTGGAAAGCAGGTTGGCCTTGTCTTCCAAGTCAGTAAATTCCAGGCTGAACTGCTGCCCATCGCTCAAGCGCTTGACGGTTAATTTCCCTTCAGCCAGTTCCTTAGCCCCCAGGGTCACGACATAGCGGGCCCCGACCCGGTCAGCCTTTCTGAACTGTGCCTTGAGCTTCTTCTGGTCAACGTCGTATTGGGCGCTGAAGCCAAAAGAGCGGAGCCGGCGGGCAACTTCCACGGCCTTAATGTCCGTGCCTTCACCGATATTTGTGATGAAGAAGTCGATCCCTTGATCTTCAAACATTTCCGGATTCTGCTTGGAGAGAACCAGCATCAGTCTTTCTTCCCCGATCCCGAAGCCGACGGCTGGGGTTTCCGGGCCGGAGAATTCTTCAACCAGGTGGTTGTAGCGGCCACCGCCCAGGACAGTTGACGGGCTGGCCCAAAGAGTCGGGTCGTCAACCATGAATTCAAAGATCACGCCGGTGTAGTAGTCCAGGCCCCGGACCAGGTCGTCGTCGATGACGTACTTAACGCCCAACTTGTCCAGGCTGGCCAGGATCTTGTTGAAGTTTTCCTTTGATTCCTCGTCCAGGTAGTCCCTGATTTTCGGGGCTTCCGGCAAAAACTGCTGGTCTTCTTCGGCCTTGGAGTCCAGGATCCGGAGGGGGTTCTTGCCCAGCCGTCTTTGAGAATCTTCTGAGAGCTGGTCCTTAACCGGAGTAAAGTAGTCTACCAGGGCATCGTGGTAGGCCTGGCGGACTTCGCTGTCACCCAAAGTGTTGATGTGCAGTTCGTAGTTCTTGACCCCCAGTTCCGCCAGGAGGTCGTGGCCCAGCAGGATAGTTTCAACATCAGCCAGGTAGCCGTTTGAACCAAAGCTTTCCACCCCGATCTGGTGGAATTCTCTTTGCCGGCCGGCTTGCGGGCGTTCATACCGGTACATTGCGGCAATGTAGTAGACATTGAAGGGCTTGACATAGTCCGGCCCGTAGATCTTGTTTTCCACATAGGCCCGCACTACCCCAGCCGTGCCTTCTGGCCGGAGGGCGATGTGGCGGCCGCCCTTGTCTTCAAAATCGTACATTTCCTTTTCAACCACGTCACTGGTTTCACCAGATGACCGGGAAAAGAGTTCGTAATTTTCAAAACTTGGCGTTCTGATTTCATGGTAGTTGGCCCGCTTGAAGAGGTCACGGGCGGTTTGTTCCACCTTTTCCCACTGGCCGGACGTTTCCGGGAGAATGTCGACTGTACCTTTTGGTCTTTGAACTCTCATAATTTCACCTTTGTTTCCTTATTTTGACTAAGATAATAAAAAGCACCCTTGAATTTAATCAAGGGCGCTTGAAAACAGCACGGTACCACCTTTTGCTTGCTGTCATTAACGCTGACGAAACGAACTATTATCTGCTAAAGGGTCACAGCTAGCAGCCATCTGCTCTTTCACCAAACGGGCAGTCTCTAAAAAGGCCGGGCTATCTTCATTCTTTGTCATTGATAATTCTCATTAAGTTTATCCTGTTTTGCCCTCCTAATCAAGGGCTGAGGGGAAAAAATTACAGGTCTAAGACAATGGTAAAAGGGCCATCGTTTTCCAGTTCGACCTTCATGTCTGCCCCGAATTCACCAGTTTCCACGGTCAGGCCCCGCTTAACCAGCTCCTGGTTAAATTCTTCCCAGAGCTGGCTGGACTTAGGCGGCCGCATGGCGTGGACAAAACTTGGCCGGTTACCCTTCTTGGTATCAGCCAGGAGGGTAAACTGGCTGACGGACAGGATCTGGCCGCCGACATCCTTGATACCCAGGTTGGTCTTGCCTGCTTCATCTTCAAAGATCCGCATCTTGGCGATCTTATCAGCAGCCTTAACCACCTGTTCTTCCCCATCGCCTTCAGCCAGGCCGACTAATAAGAGCAGGCCCTTTTGGATCTGGCCGACGGTTTCGCCGTCGATTCTGACGGCGGCATGATTGACTCTTTGAATTACTACGCGCATTTTTTCTAAAAATCTCCCTGCTTCTAGCTTAGTTGTCCGTTCGCTTGGTGTCATAAACGTCTGGAATATCCCGCAGCTTGGCCATGATGTCATTCAGCTGGGAGGCATTCCTGACTTCGACCGTGATGTAGAAGTGGGCAATGTTTTCTTCGTTGACGCTGGCTGAAACATTGGTAATGTTCTTGGTCAAGGCATTCAGGCGGTTGATGACATCGCCCAGCAGCTTCTGCCGGTTGTAGCCAAAGAGCTCGAAGTTGGCGTTAAAGCTGGCCTGCTTGCCTTCGTCAATGTTATTCCATTCAACATCGATCATCCGCCCTTGGACAGCCGGGTCCGCGCTGACCACATTCCGGCAGTCAGCCCGGTGGACAGTGACCCCCCGGCCCTTGGTCACGTAGCCGACGATCGGGTCGCCTGGGACCGGGTTGCAGCACTTGGCAAAGTGCATGTCCAAATCTTCCAGCCCCTGGACTCTGACCAAGCTGTCCGGCTTTTTGCCCTTGGTTTTGGACTTGGCATCGTCTTTTTGCGGAGCGGGCTTTTTAACCACGCTGGAAGCTGCTGCCTGCTGGCCGGCGGACATGATCTGGGCTTCAAACTGCTTCTGCTTTTCTTCTTCCTGCTGCCGGCGCAGGTCGGCCGTCAAACGGTTGTAGATGGATACGGCAGACATGTTGCCAAAGCCGATAGCAGCGTACATGTCTTCGTCGGTCTTGAAGCTGAAGTGGTCTAGGACTTCGTCGATGTGGCTCTTGTCCAAAAAGTCCTTGGCGCTTAAGCCATTTTCCTTGAGTAGGTCAACCAGCTCACTCTTGCCCCGGGCCAAGCTCTCTTCCCGGTCAACATCTCTGAAGTAGCGGCGGATCTTGTTCTTGGCCCGGGAGGTCTTGACCATTTCCGCCCAGTCTCTTGACGGCCGGGCATTGCCTTGGGTCAAGATGTCGACCACGTCCCCGTTCTTCATCTTGTAGTCCAAAGGAACCAGCTTGTCGTTGACCTTGGCCCCGATGGCGTGGTCACCGACTTGGGTGTGGATGGCGTAGGCAAAGTCCAAGGTGACTGATCCTTTAGGCAGTTCGTAGACTTCCCCTTTTGGCGTAAAGACATAGACCTTGTCGGCAAAAATATCCGAATGAACGGCTTCCATGAACTCGTCAGCGTCGCTGGAATCCTTCTGCAACTCCAGGATTTCCCGGCCGATATCCAGGGCCCCGCCGTCTTTTTCATCAACGCCTTGGAAGTTGCCCCGCTTGTAGGCCCAGTGGGCTGCCACACCGTACTCAGCAACCTTGTGCATTTCTTCAGTTCTGATCTGGATTTCCAAAGGCTTGCCGCCAGGGCCGATGATGGTCGTGTGCAGGGACTGGTAGCCGTTGGCCTTAGGCATGGCAATGTAGTCCTTAAAGCGGCCAGGCATCGGCTTCCACTTGGTGTGAACCGCCCCTAAAACGGCGTAGCAGTCCTTGACCGTTGGCACGATCACCCGGACAGCCAGCAAGTCATAGATTTCGTTGAAGTCCTTGTGCTTGTTGACCATCTTCTTATAGATGGAATAGATGTGCTTTGGCCGGCCGCTGATGTCGTACTTGATCCCTAAAGAATCCAGGGTCCCCCGCAAGTAGTCGATGGCGTCCTTGATGTAGCCTTCCCGTTCACTGCGCTTGGCGTCCATCATGGAGACAATCTTGTAGTACGCTTCCGGGTTCATGTAGTGGAAGGACATGTCTTCCAGTTCCCACTTGATGGTCCCGATCCCCAGCCGGTCAGCCAATGGTGCATAGATGTCCAGGGTTTCAGCGGCAATGCGGCGCTGCTTGTCCGGGCGCAAATGCTCCAGGGTATGCATGTTGTGCAGGCGGTCAGCCAGCTTGACCAGGATGACCCGGAGGTCTTTCGCCATGGCGATCAGCATCTTGCGGTGGTTTTCCGCCAGGAATTCCTTGTGGGACTTGTATTCGTACTTGTTCAGCTTGGTGACCCCGTCAACGATGAAGGCCACGTCGGCGCCGAACTTTTCCTTAATGTCGTCGTTGGTGACCGAGGTGTCTTCAACCGTGTCATGCAAAAAGCCGGCAGCCACCGTGTCCGGGTCCAGACCTAAATTGGCCAGGGTCCCTGCTACCTGGGTCGGGTGGACGATGTAAGGCTGGCCAGAGGCTCTGGTTTGTCCCTCATGGGCCCGGGCCGCGAATTGATAGGCACTTTCGACAAAGGCCAATTGGTCGGCCGTCATGTATTTCTTGCAGGCGGCCATGACCTGCTCGTGAGTCATTTCAGTATACTTTGACATCTAGATCACCAGTTTCTAACATTTAACTAATCAGTACCTGCTATTTTAGCGCAAAAAGTTCCTTAAAAACAAGCCTGAATGCTTGACCGGGCTTACTTATTAAAAAATGAGAGTTTCTTTTGCTTTTATTTTAACGCATTTTAGTCATGCTTGCGGGAAATTGCCAGGCCGATCCAGCGGCCAGCCCGCATCTTAAGGTCGATTTGGAAGCCATTCTCTGCCAGGGCCTGTTCAATTTTTGGCAGCTGCAGGTAGTCGATCCCGGAGAAGATGACCTGGCCGTCTTCGTTTAAGTGGCTGTCCAGCTGCGGAATCAGGTCCAAAAGGATTTCAGCCAGGATGTTGGCCACGATCAAGTCAAACTTGCCGTCAACGTCAGCCAGCAAACTGGTCTTTTGCAAGGCGATGTCGTGGATGCCGTTTAAGGCCGCGTTTTCTTCAGCTGCCGTCATTGATTCATCAGAAATGTCCGTGGCCAAAACGCTCTTGGCCCCCAGCTTATGGGCAGCAATGGCCAAAATGCCGGACCCCGTCCCCACGTCAGCGACAGTAAGCGGCTTGACCATGGCCCGTTCAATGCCCAGCATGGCCAGCTGGGTGGTCTGGTGGTTGCCCGTCCCAAAGGCCAGGCCTGGGTCCAGGCGGATGATTTCCTGGTCCTTAAAGGCCGGCTGGTAGTCTTCCCATTCCGGCACAATGGCCAGGTGGCGGGACAAGTTGATGACGTGGTAGTACTTTTGCCAGACAGTGTTCCAGTCCTGGTCAGCAACATAGTCAACGGAGATTTCACCAGGAGCGGTCTTTAAGCCATAGCCCGCCAGCTCAGCCAGCTTGTCCTTGAAGCACTTCACCGTTTCTTCAGGGTCGGTTTCTTCATCAAAGTAGGCAATGAATTCCAGCTCATCGGGCAGGTTTGGGATGTCATCCATGTCAACAACCGTTGAGTCGTGCAGCCAGCCGGCTTGTTCAAAGTCGCTTCTGCGCCGGGCTTCGGTCCCCAGGGCCTTTAAGTCTTCCGTGGCAAAATATGCCAGGGCGTCTTCAACGTCGTAGCTGCTTTCAATCTTGATCTCAAGTAATTTCATGATTATATCTTCTTTCTTTAGCTTCTTCTCTTAAAATGGTATCATGGAAAGCGGTGATAACAATGTCAAAAAAGAAAAAGAATAAAGACAAATTAGACAAGACCCTGGTGGAAAAGATTCTCGACCAGCATAAAATTGCCTATGAGCAGCATATCAGCGAAATTTCCGAAGACCACGGGGTAGCCCAGGTTGGGACCGGCAAGCCGGTTTTAGACGGCCACCCGGTTTACAAAACCCTGGCAGTCAATGGCAACAAGACCGGCCCGATTGTCGGCGTGGTGCCTTTGAGCGGCCACTTGGACCTCAAGAAGATTGCCAAGGCTTCCGGCAACAAGAAGTGTGAAATGATTCCCCTCAAGCAGCTGGAAAAGACCACTGGCTACGTGCACGGGGCCAACACGCCGATTGGCATCTACCACAGCAAGAAGTTCCCGATCTTTTTGGATGAGAGTGTCTTAAATGAAGACGGGATCTGGGTGTCCAGCGGCGAAGTGGGCCGCAGCGTCATGGTCAACCCGCTTGATCTGCAGAAACTGGTCAAGGCCACGGTGGCTGACCTGCAGGAATAATACGCAAAAACAGCTTTTACCCTTATTTTTGGGTAAAAGCTGTTTTTTCTTTCTATGTTTAATCGACCCGGCGCCACTTCTTGTCGGTCAAGATTCTGGCGGTCAAGAGGCCGGCAGGCAGGGACATGACTAGCATCAAGGCTTCAGTCATCCAGGTGGCCCCGGCCCCAACACTGGTCAAAACCAAGAGGAAGATCCCCCGGTACATGTAGAGGCCGGGCACCATGATGACGATGGAAGGCACGGTCAAGGCGATCCGCGGGTAGCCAACCTTTCCCCGGACATAGCCGGCCAAAAGGCCAGCCAGCAGGGCGGCTAAAAAGGCGGCCAAGGGAGCCGGGAAATGCGCAAAGTCAACCAGGGACAAGCGCATGGTATTGGCAATCGCCCCCACCAGCCCGGCCGCGGCGGCCATCCGCCGGTGGGAGTTGAACATCAAAGAGAAGCCGAAGACCCCGCAAAAGCTGGCCAACAGGCGACAAGCCGTCAAAATCACTTTAGACAGGTGCAAGGCCGGCAGGTCGCCAGGCTTGATCTGGAGAGCCGTAGCCATCACCCAGCCAGTGCCAGTCGCGATCAAGATAATGAGGATGGCGTAAGCCATCCGCTCCAGGCCTGACCGCATGTCCAGCTTGGCGATGTCCAGACCGGAAGTAATAAAGGGAAAACCTGGAATAACGAAGAGCATGGCCCCAATGTAGCCGCGCATATGGATCATGTCGACGCTAAAGAGCAAGTGACCCAGCATGAATGCCAGGTAGTAGGACAAGCAAGCTGCTGCCACAGCCACGGCAGTCGTAGCGGCAATCGTGATCCGTCTTTTGGCTAAGCTGCCCCGGGCAAACTGGCCCAGTCCCGCCCCGATAAAGGAGCAGATGATTTCAGGAAGCCCCCCGCCCAGGAGGAAAATGAAGCCGCCGCAGGCCAAAGCCGCGGCCAGGCTGGATCCCCAAAGCGGATAGCGGCCTTTCATGTGTTCGATTTCCCCTAAGCGGCGGCGGATTGTCTTGATTTCAAAGTCACCGCCGGCTGCTTCGAACTGGCGGACAAACTTTTCCAATTCGTTCAGCTTGGCCATGTTGACCCCGGTGGTTGGCAGGGCCAGGCTTTGGGAATATGACTGGTTGTCGACATCGAAGTAGGTGCAGACGATGGAGATCAGACCGATGTCGGTGCTGCAGGTTAAGTCCAGGGTTCTGGCCAGGGTGTCCATGGCGTCGCGGACCCGCCAGGCCCCAGTCCCGCAGCTCAGCATCATCATGCCGACCCGGGAGATGATCGACCCTTTTTCAATCAAGGTTGCTTCCTTGATCTTGGTCTCGTCATCGCTTTGGAAGAACTCTTCCCACTGCACCCGCATATGGTGGTGGTGAGAGAGGTGGTGGTGGTACTCTTGCTCAGTACTTTCGGTTTTCATGTTGACCGTGTTTGCCTTCTTTCATTTTTCTTTGCATTTCTCAACTTTTTCATTTTAACATAAAAAGAGACTGCAATTTCCCGCCCTCCCTAGTTAAGCGCTTGCTATGAAGACTATTTTTATCAAAAAACCGCCCCAGCAAGCTGAGACGGTTAGCTTCATATTTACTTTTGCTTGTATTGACGGACATAGCCTTCCTGGCCGGCCAAATACCAGGTGCCGTGGTTAGCGTCGCTAGTAAATTCGACATTTTCCGGCAAGGCTTCCAAGCCTTCGGTGAAGATGTCTTCGTATTGGCCAACGCCAAGGCGGATTCTTTCCTTGAGCATGCGGGCGTGCAAGGCTGGGCGCAGGCGCTTTTGGTAGCCGGCAACCACCTTGCCGCTAAAGAATTCAGCCATGGCGCCAGACCCGTAAGAGAAGAAGCCGATCCGGTCACCGGCCTCAAGGTCGCCGTTTTCCAGCAGGCTTAAAACAGACATGTAGAGGCTGGCCGTGTAGATGTTGCCGACCTGCCGGCTGTACTTGGCTGAGAGCTGGAAGTTGTCACTGAGGCGCTTGACAGTTTCGTCATCCTGGCCTTCAATGGCAATCTTGTGGGCCTTGTAACCCATCTTGGTGTAAGGCAGGTGGTAGCAGATACCGGCAAAGTCAGAAACTTGCAGCTGCTTTTCTGCAAGGAAAGGCTTGAAAGTGCTCTTGAAGAAGTCCAGGTAGACATCCCGGCTGTAGTGGCCGTCAACAACGGCAGTGGCCAAGTTGTTCGGCCGCCAGAAGTCATTGATGTTTTCAGAGTGGGAAGTGTGCCCGTCTTCCAGGGCGATAATTGCCGGATTCTCCTTGATCAGCATGCTGATGGCCCCGGCGCCTTGGGTAACTTCGCCGGCCGTGGCCAGACCATAGCGGGCGATATCGCTGCCGATGATCATGGCCGAGTGGTGCGGGTGGGCCCGGACGTAGTCGCGGGCAACCTGCAGGCTGGCAGTCAAGGCAAAGCAGGCTTCCTTGATTTCAAAAGTTCTGATCCGGGCTGGCAGGTTAAGTGCTTCCTTGACAAAAAGGGAGGCTGACTTTGACTGGTCAATCCCGCTTTCGGTCGCAAAGATCAATAAGCCTAATTGCTCCAGATCAACCTGGTCAAGGTATTCAGCCGTCGCGTTGATCCCCATGGAAACAGCGTCCTGGGTCTTGTCAGCGACCGCCATCCGATCCTGGCCAATACCGATCAAAAATTTGTTGGGATCCTGGTTTCTGGCGTTGGCCAGGTCAACCATGTCCACAAACTTATTAGGAGTATAAAAACCTATCTGATCAATACCGATGTCCATTAATTATTGTCCTCGCAATTCTTTCAAAAAATTCTTAGCTGCTGTTTCGCCATACTTTCCCTGGCTAATCATCATTTGATAAACAGCTTCTTTTTCTTCCGCTGCTGCTGGCAGGGTCTGAACCACGTTGCGGCTCTGCAGGCGCATGTGGCCAGCCTGGATCCCCTTGGTGGAGATAGCGTTCAGGGCCGCGAAGTTGTTGGCCAGGGCGACGCTGGCGGTCAGTTCTGCCAATTCAGCTGCTTTTATTTTACCTAAAATGGCATAGCTTTGTCTAATATCAGGCCGCGATGAAATGGAGCCGCCGACCACCCCTAAGGCCAGGGGCAGGGTGACTTGGCCAAGGAGCTTTTCCCCCTCCAGTTTCCAGGAGCTGAGGCTGCGATACTGGCCGCTTTTGGCGGCGTAGGCATGGCAGGCTGCTTCAACTGCCCGGTAGTCATTGCCGGTCGCCAGCATAACAGCGTCTACCCCATTCATGATCCCCTTGTTATTGGTTACAGCCCGGTAAGGGTCGCTACTCCCGATTTTAGCCAGCAGGGCCATCTTTTTGGCCACCTCCCTGCCTTCTGCTAGGTCTCCTTTTTTACTGAGGAGGCTAACAGGAATTGCCACCTTATCTGTAGTCAGCTGGCTGGGATAGTTGGACAGGATGGCGAAGAGCTTAGCTTCAACACCAGGAAAGGCCAGCATCTTCTGGGCCAGGAATTCCAGGATAGCATTGGTCTTGTTGGCCCCCATGGCTTCAGCCGGGTCAACCAGGGCCAGAAGGTAGACCAGGTCAGCTTCCTGGCGGGCGGTCAGGTCTTTTAAGCCGCCCCCGTGCCGGATCAAGCTGGCAAATTCCTTGTTGGCTTCCTTAATATAGGCCGGGAATTCCTTTTTAAAGCCAGCCAGGGAAAAAGCTTCCGTGACTTCTAAGACGATTTGCCCGTAGATGCCGTCGCGCTGGCTGGTCGCTTTTACGCCGCCGGCTTTAGCGAAGACGGACATGCCGTGGTTGGCGGCGGCGACGACGGAGGCTTCTTCAGTCGTCATGGGGATCCGCCAATTTTTGCCATTGACCAGGGCGCTGGTCAAACAGCTCAAGGGGAACTTGACCTCACCGACCACGTTTTCGCTCATCTCATCCAGGCGGGCTAAATCAGCTGCAGGGATATCTTCCAGGGCGACCCCATCTTCTTGCAAAAACTGCCGCCTCTCTTCGGGCGGCAACTGATAGAATTTCATTTTATGCCTTCTCAATTTCAAAAGCGATGGCCAGGCCGCCTCCGATGCAAAGGCTGGCGATAGCGCGCTGGCCGCCTCTTTGCAGCTGGCGGGCAGCGGTAGCCAGAAGGCGGGTGCCGGAAGCGCCGAGCGGGTGGCCTAAAGCGATCGCCCCGCCCTGCTTGTTGACCTTGGCTAAAGGAATTTCCAGGTCGCGAGCAACAGCCAAAGTAGTCGCGGCAAAGGCTTCATTGATTTCAAAGAAGTCGTAGTCGGCTACCTGCCGGCCAGTTTCATTAAGCAGCTTACGGATAGCATAGTATGGACCATAGCCCATGAATTCCGGGTCATAGCCTACTTCGGCGTAAGCACCCAGCTTGGCTAAAGGCGTCAGCTGGTATTCAGCGACTTTTTCCGCGGTAGCCAGGATGATCATGCTGGCCCCGTCGGAGATTGGGGAGGCGTTACCGGCAGTGACGGTCCCGTCTTCAAGGAAGGAAGTTTTAAGACCGGCCAGGGCTTCCAGGCTGGTATCCGGGCGGACGTTTTCATCTTGCTTGAGATCTTCAATTTGAATGATTTCATCGAAAAAAAGTCCTTCAGCTTGTGCTTTGACAGCTTTTTGGTGGGAGGACAAGCTGAAGGCGTCAGCGTCTTGGCGGCTGATATGGTTGCGCTTAGCCACGTTTTCGGCAGTAATGCCCATGGATTTGCCGGAGAAAGAGTCAACGAGACCATCGCTGAACATGATTTCCTTTGGGGCGTTAGTCATGCTTTCGCTGCCGCCGACAGCAACCAGGCCCAGGTCACCGATTAACATTTGGGCTTCAGCCAGGCGGGCAGCCTTGAGGCTAGAGCCGCAGACTTCGTTGATGGACACGGCGACTGAGTCCTGCCGCATCCCGGCGTTTAAAGCAATTTGCCGGGCCATGTTTTGGCCTAAGCCGGCAGACAGGACATTGCCCATGAAGAGAGCATCCAGGGCTTCGGCGTCAAGGCCGGCTTCTTTTAACGCGCCACGCAGGGCGATTTGGCCCAGGTCGATGGCGAAAAAGTTAGCCAATTGCTTGTGGTAACGGCCAAATGGAGTTCGCTTGGCCGCAACAATATAAATATCTTGCATGTGTTTATTCTCCTCAACTAAGTTTTGTTTTGGGGATGCTGAGCTTGGCTCAGCTTTTTTATAACCAGTATATTTTACTATAATCTTTTCCTGCTTGCTTGGTGAAGCGTTTGATTTAGCGAAATATTAAAAAGCACCCCGCTAGGGAGTGCTTTTAGTGGAATTTGACCATCAAGCATCCACATATCTAAGCGATATTTCGATCCACACATCTTATGTGGGATGCGACTTGTTGTAACTCTGTTACTTTTGTACCAGCAAATATTTCAATCCACGCATCCCATGCGGGATGCGACGCTTCTTCTTTCTGCTGCTACTTTCCCTTCAGCCTCTCAATCCACGCATCCCATGCGGGATGCGACTTTCACGCTCCAGGCCGTCGACCGAGCCGGTGAGATTTCAATCCACGCATCCCATGCGGGATGCGACTCAAGACGCAGTTTACGTGGCAGCGGTCGGCAGTATTTCAATCCACGCATCCCATGCGGGATGCGACCTGGTCTAAGCCAGCTGATGCTTACGCCAGCGAAATTTCAATCCACGCATCCCATGCGGGATGCGACTATGGATGATGCACCAGTGGCAGCGGAGGTAAAATTTCAATCCACGCATCCCATGCGGGATGCGACTGATGTACTGGGCGTCTTACCGCCTTAGCGTAGAATTTCAATCCACGCATCCCATGCGGGATGCGACACTTCCCATTCGATCCAAACATTGGAGAGCTCTGAATTTCAATCCACGCATCCCATGCGGGATGCGACGCCAGTATATGCTCCAGCATCTTTCAGCGCCTTCTATTTCAATCCACGCATCCCATGCGGGATGCGACTAGCCCGACAAGGAGATCCAGTACTGGCAAATAATTTCAATCCACGCATCCCATGCGGGATGCGACATCACAAGATTGCACGTGCTAACAAAGAAAGACATTTCAATCCACGCATCCCATGCGGGATGCGACTTGATAGCATCTTACTTTAGCTTCTCACTTTCCAGGTCATTTCAATCCACGCATCCCATGCGGGATGCGACTTGCACGCTTTGGCTCTTCAGTGAGCCAAGCCAAATTTCAATCCACGCATCCCATGCGGGATGCGACAAATGCGATCCTGGATAATGGCGTTACGGTTTGATTTCAATCCACGCATCCCATGCGGGATGCGACGTCGTGTTTGAGCCGACTACTTGAGAGGCATAGTCATTTCAATCCACGCATCCCATGCGGGATGCGACTTAGTGACGGCGCAAGATCCGCCCCAGCCTACAATTTCAATCCACGCATCCCATGCGGGATGCGACCTAACTGGCTTGAGTCAATTATCAAGCAAGAAAATACAATTTCAATCCACGCATCCCATGCGGGATGCGACTTAAGAGCTGCATAAGGCTAGGCATCAAGGCAAATTTCAATCCACGCATCCCATGCGGGATGCGACGTCAGGACGGAGGCGCTATCTAATGACTTACGAAATTTCAATCCACGCATCCCATGCAGGATGCGACGTCGCTGGTCAAATTGTTGATGCCTAGTTGGCTTAATTTCAATCCACGCATCCCATGCGGGATGCGACCGGGACCAGACCCTCTTGTTCAGCGCGACCATGCTTAATTTCAATCCACGCATCCCATGCGGGATGCGACTTATACTGTAACGCTCTCAGACGGGAGCAAAATCATTTCAATCCACGCATCCCATGCGGGATGCGACAGCGCCTTGGGGCTATTTTTTGTGCCCTTTTTTCATTTCAATCCACGCATCCCATGCGGGATGCGACTGGCCAAATCCTTAGCGTTAAGTGCTTCATCGACCTATTTCAATCCACGCATCCCATGCGGGATGCGACATTGCCTAATGGTGTATTAACTACTGGCAATGAAATTTCAATCCACGCATCCCATGCGGGATGCGACGCTCTACGTAGAGCTGGAGAACGGACTGCATTTCAATTTCAATCCACGCATCCCATGCGGGATGCGACTTACTTCAGAAGCAGAGATGCTTAAGCAGGAGGAATTTCAATCCACGCATCCCATGCGGGATGCGACTGGCCAGGTCGTTGATGTTTTCACCGTATTTAGTCATTTCAATCCACGCATCCCATGCGGGATGCGACGGACATGAGCTTTGACTGGTTCCATGAGTACTTTATTTCAATCCACGCATCCCATGCGGGATGCGACTTATGGTGGATTATTCCCTCGCTCATAGCGTCTATTTCAATCCACGCATCCCATGCGGGATGCGACTCGCCCCATGCTCGTTCATGTCCTCTTCTGAGGCATTTCAATCCACGCATCCCATGCGGGATGCGACCATGCTGTCAACGTCTTGGCTGTCGTCGAGTAGATTTCAATCCACGCATCCCATGCGGGATGCGACGCAAATGCCTGCAAGTTGCTGCTTTGAGTAGTATTTCAATCCACGCATCCCATGCGGGATGCGACCTTTACAATTTGATTTTTGGCAAGCTCTATCTTTATTTCAATCCACGCATCCCATGCGGGATGCGACGTAAGACCTACTCAGCCATGGCTGATGTGCAATGTATTTCAATCCACGCATCCCATGCGGGATGCGACGTCCCTTGTCGACCACCGCAATATGGTTAATCTATTTCAATCCACGCATCCCATGCGGGATGCGACATCCAGTTCTTCGTCGGTGTAATCGATGTGAGTAATTTCAATCCACGCATCCCATGCGGGATGCGACATTTATCAGACGAAATATGAACACACCATTAAAATTTCAATCCACGCATCCCATGCGGGATGCGACTGCAAGCTGGCCCTAAGACCAGTTACGACTCAGCCGATTTCAATCCACGCATCCCATGCGGGATGCGACGTCGATGCCACCTTGGTAAGTGAGGTCGGCAAGCTGTTTATTTCAATCCACGCATCCCATGCGGGATGCGACGCTTTCTCCTGGTCTGACTTGGACCGGGAGAGCGAATTTCAATCCACGCATCCCATGCGGGATGCGACGGCGGGCTTGTTGACGATCTTTCTAGCGATGCCAATTTCAATCCACGCATCCCATGCGGGATGCGACTGAGTTCTTTACTGTTGTCGGCTGTCACAAGTTGAATTTCAATCCACGCATCCCATGCGGGATGCGACCCATAACCGTGTTTCCACTGCTTAGACTCTCGCCTAAATTTCAATCCACGCATCCCATGCGGGATGCGACTGCGACCTTCTATGGCGTTTCTGGCGTATGCTTCAGCATTTCAATCCACGCATCCCATGCGGGATGCGACCGGATTAGTTCCCACGATCAAAAAGATCAAAATCATGATTTCAATCCACGCATCCCATGCGGGATGCGACGTCTTGGTTACAGTGACTGCGATCTTAAAAGCAGTAATTTCAATCCACGCATCCCATGCGGGATGCGACACTGCTCCAGCCTGCAGCTTGACGTTCGCATAGCTATTTCAATCCACGCATCCCATGCGGGATGCGACGGAGTGTTTTCTTGATCTCTCTTTCATCGATGATATTTCAATCCACGCATCCCATGCGGGATGCGACGCTGCCGAAGTCCAGGACGATGATCTTGTCAAAATTATTTCAATCCACGCATCCCATGCGGGATGCGACCGCAACATTTAGTTAAAAAAGCATTTTCACAGCTAAATATTGGGCATACAAAATATAAAAAGCATTAAAAAACTGCAATTTTATATTCAAGACTACAAAAAAATAGTCAAAAACAGTGCGAATCCTCTGCCTAATTCTGTTAGCTTCACACTCGCACTGTCTAGATAATTAGAAGACAACTGGCTTTCCCAAGTCTAATACTTGTTTACACCCATAAGACTGAACTTTGTTCTCATATTTTTTGCCTACATTGAAGAAGTACAAGCTGTCGCACTCTTCATCATATACCTTTAGTAAGCGTTCCTTCATTTCCTCAAGCTTTGTAGAATCTACAAGACACTCAAATACTGAATTTTGAACTCTTTGGCCATAGTCGTTACATATTTTGGAAACATTTCTTAGTCTCTTCTTTCCCGAAGCAGTTTCAGTATTCACGTCATAACTGACAATTACCATCATCATCTACAATCACTTACTTCCATAAAAACGGAGGGTATCCGTCCAAGTCGCCTCGTAAATATCTTGCAAGCAACTGCGCTTGTACAAATGGAATGAGTCCCCACTCTATTTTTTCTTTGAGAAACGGGTGCTCAATTGTTGTCACTTTATTATTCTGCCACTCTGCCAAGACTCGCTTACGTGCGCCATCTTTTAGTAAAATTGCTCCACTTTCTTTCTCTACGAAATCATCAGCATGGAGCATTTTCTTGTTGATCAATTTTAAAACAAAGCGATCGGCCATAACCCCCCTAAGCTCTTCCATTAGGTCCAAAGCGAGTGATTCTCTTCCCGGCCTATCCACGTGCATAAACCCTACATACGGATCCAAACCATTTGCTATCAGTCCAGATGCACATTCATTGCCTAATAGCGTGTAGGTCAATGAAAGTAATGCATTCACTCTATCTAGAGGGGGCCTTCTATTTCTACCATGATAGAAAAAATCTTCCTTTTGGTTAATTATCATCTGATCAAAAATAGAAAAATAATCGGTCGCTAAATTTCCTTCTACCCCACGCAATACATCCATGTTCTCAGCATTTCGAATCTCTTCAATACCGTTCTTTAAAGATTCAGAAACTTTCTTAAACATATCAGCATCTATTTGAAACGAGTGGTCACGTATATATCGTTCAACAATCCATCTTTGGTTGTAAACTTTACCAATTATAAAGTTTTTCGAAATTTCTAGAGATGCTGCCTGCGTATCTGCCAGACGATATTGAATTCTTCGTAGATACACATTGCCCGTAGGTTTTCCTACAACTCTCCCTTTCAAATAGCCACTCTTTGATATAAAAGAGATAGAAATCCCTTGATCCAGACACTTCTGCATCAACCCAGGACTAACTCCGGAATACCCGAAAGTAACTATTGACTCAAAATTTTGCAATGGGACTTCACCAACGCACTTTTGATCAATAAGAACTTTTACATTGTTCCCATCAGCTGCTAAATAGGCTTCTGGAGTATTGACATACAGAGTATTCAATAATTGTCTCAATCGTCCAATCTCCTCCGTAAATACTCATCAACTGTTTCAGTTTTCAATAAACTCGGAAGACAAATATTTCTAAGAGAGCAAGACTTACACTTTTCTGTTGGTTTAACCTTAGGCGTATACTTCCTATCCCAATACTGATGCATTTCATTCACGGTTCTTACCAACATAGCCCGTAATTCAGGAGTAAACTCTACTTTTGTACGGTGCTTGGTCTTACCATAATACAAATAGCCGTACTCCAAATGACAAAAGAGCATTTCTTCTAAGCATACAGCTTCTGCTAAAAGCTGCAACTCATCAGAATGGTCTGATTTCTTTTGACCGTGCTTATATTCAACGGGAATCGGAAGATATTTCTCCTTCTTTCCTCGAACAGGTACTCCATTCACATCATCTTTAGTAAATTCAACGATATCACATATACCTGTAAGTCCATATTCAACTGAATGAATTGGCATGGCTCGTACGATAAATTTTGACCCTCTTGATTCTTTTAAAAAAGGATCATCTGCCTTTTCATGCAACTGATCTCCCTTTAGTGTAAGGTAATTGTCCTCCCATTGATCCTCAATATGTCCGAGTGCCCACTGCCTTCTGCAAAACACAAAATGCTGAATTCCGGAAATCATTAAGAAATCATCTTCATAGTAGGCCATGATCTTAGTCTTCGAAAATATCTAACTTATCACATTGAATGGTTTTAGCAGCACTATCCGCACTGCCCCAGTCAATATCTTCCGTAGACTTTACCACATCCACACCTTCATTTGGCTTGATTTCAACGGTTCTAAAGATTTTTGCTGGAGATTCATCACCCAACTTGTTCTTGTGTTCCCACCAATATACTCTCAAAACTTCCATACTCCCAGCTGGGCGGGCAGAAGATTCATCATTGTAGAACAAAGTCTTCAATGCTTCATGGATCGCATTGGCATCTTCTTCTGTAAAACCAGTCTTTTCAGCAAGCTGAACATTAATACTGCCATTAAATTGGTAAACCGCGTAGTCAATACTATACTTCATCCCCATAGTATCAGAACTTCTACCGGCAGCGTCCTTTGAGTTCACAGACTTGGTAATCTGCATGTCATTAATCATAATCGGCGTAATTGAACGTGCCGTTTGAATAGAAACCGGACCTCGTACACCAACTGAAGAACCCTTATCAAACGCAAATACTTGACCAAATGCACGCACGTCAAACCAAGTCTGGCAGGCAACTTCTTGGTATTTGGACTCATCTTTTTGTCCCTTTAATTCCTTTACAGAATCTGCTCTGGCCTTAAGGCTCTTAAGACCATCGTCTGCACGGTCTTGTGATTGCACAAAGATCTTTTCTCCCATTTCTTGCAGGCGATTCCGGAGCTTACGCTTAATTGCAACATCAGAAACTTCTCCATAACCGTCACTAGTCTGACGAGGGCGGTTACCATTCAGCGGATCACCGTTTGGATTAGCCCCAGCAACTGAGAAGACAACCTTAAAATCAATTCTATGATTCAACACATTAGCCATTTCGTTCACCATTCCTTAATTACTCATTTGACGTCTTCTTCTTCTGGTACCAGTCATTTCTTTGTTGACTGTAACCAATCAAGAACTTTCCGTTCAATGGATCATTCAAATGCTTATCTTCTGCATCTAAGCTTGCAAAGATTTCATCAATCAGCTTCGAAGCCTTGAAACTGTACTTGCTCTTTCGAAGGTACGGCTGCAGATTCGTATAAATAATCTTCCAAGTGTCCAATGGGCGCTGTGCGAAAGAAGACATGTAGCGCTTCGCATTTGTGACACGCCCTTCGTTATTTTCTGATCCTTGAAGAACACCTTCCTCAATTACATCGGCAATTGCCAACAAGCGTCCGAAGCTGTAACTCCGATCGTGATAACTATCATTAAGCATCGTCTTTATTTCTCCCTCATCATAGTATGCCTTGAAGAGCTTTGAAGCCGTCCTCATCACTCTACGCCAACCCTTATCATCATTAAATGATGCAGGTCTAATTGCACGGTTATAAATCGCAGATAACAGACTCCACGGTACAATTTGACTACCAAGAATCATGTGTGACAATTGGGAAACAGTTGCCGCCATTCTTTTATCATCTACCCTATCGCCGTAAATGTCATAACAGACCTGCTTAAGGTTAAAGAATGATTGCCGATCATCAATTGTAATCTTTCCATACCAAGATGCAAATTTGTTAATATATTGTTGCAAACTCATTGCTTGATAATAAACAACTCCGAAGCGGCCATTTACTGGACTTTCAAGTTCGATCAAATGCACTGATCCCTGCAAGCTATAATCATCTTTATTTGCACCATCAATTAATACTTTGCGAAAATTCTCGGCGATATTAGTATTAGTATCAATTTCAGTCGTTTCTGCAAATTTCTTCTGTGCTAAGGCAAGTAATGGATTCTGAGAAACAATTGATAAATCTGCCGTATTTTCTCCATTTACTTCCCAAGCAAGATAGTATCTGTCACCAATTTTAAAACCTTGCTTTGTCAAAAGCCATTTCATTGCCGCATGTGCTTTTTGAGATGAGTCATACCCAATCGTGACAGCTTCATCTGCAGTTAAGAAACGGCCCTTAAATGTGAAGTTAGTGGTATCATTCGCAGAAATTAATTTTGCATTGGCAGCATTATCTAAAATACCTTTTGGGTGTTTGCTCGTCAGAATGACATTTTCTTCCCCAGTAATATAATCAATTCCTTCATCAGTTCCACCACTAACCGTATCCGTTTGTAATACTTGATGATAGTACTGTGTCCAAGCGTCAAAAAAGCGCCTATTTTCAAATCTTTTAACGTTTTCTGGATTTCTAATATTAAAGCGAACCGTACTCTTAAAAAGGTTATTTCCCGCTACCTTTTCTTTGGCAACATTCTCACCAAAGATCTTTCCAGTCCATAAATCATTGATTATGTCATTTTCAGTAACATAACGGTAGACAGCTTGTAGAGTTCGGTACACATATTGATCCGGATATTCTTTTAAGAAACTAAGGTATGCACGAAATTGTTCCAGGTACTTTTTGTGCGACTCAATATACTTTTCATCGCCACTCCACTTACTGTAATCTCTTGCTAAATACTGAAGTTTATCATCAACAGGAAGAGGAACTAAATATGAACCACTACCTGATCTAATCGAAGACTCTATCGTTGCTGGCACTATTGTTTTCGGATCATCCACTACGAATGCACCAGCAAAAGTACCGTCAGCATTTAAGTCAATCTGAAGAGTGCAGTTCAGGAAAATATGAGAGACTGGCAACATCTGATATGCTTTTTTAGATTCTTCGCCAGACTTGGGGTGGTAAATCCGATAGCTTGTTATACCTAAGTTCTTTTCATTCTTATCATAGACATCTACAAACTCAGAAAGCCAACTCATAAGTCACCCTCCTTTAGCAGCTCCGCATAAAGCGCGTCCACACTCTCGATATTACTCAAACTAAATTGTTTTGCTTTCAACTTATGAAGACTCCTGCGGACCAAAGTCTCATCATCGGGTCTTGGAAACTCAATAACCCCTTGTTTCATCACAACATTCCAAAGTCTGACACCTAATTCATCTCTCCCTGTTTCATCAGGGTAATCAATACCATGTACCATGGTACCGAAAAGTCGGTCATCAGAATTGTCGTAGAAGCTCTCGCCTTCTCCAAATTTGCACGGCTCAACGTAACCCTGGCATTCACGGGTTCCTAAGAAGATATCGCGTCTACCACCTTTTTCTATGCACCGTTTCATTATTGCATAGTGTTTCTTTGCATTTCTGTCACCGGCTAAATCTGGTCTGTTCTGATTAAATTCAAAATGAGCTTGAACTTGATATTCAACGTCTTTCAAGTAGGTATACCTAGAAAGGTCCGTTTTTGTCATGTCATTATACTTTGGCACTCTGATGTCTTTTGCCTCTGTAATGATCGGGTTCATTACTCTGACTTTATCAATATAAATTTGAATAGTCGGCTTCCAATAAATACTCTCAGTTATACCCTTCAAGGCCTGGTATGTTGGAACCGGGTATGTAAACTTTTCCCCGCCAATCTTTATGATAGGATCAGTAAACAGCGCATAATCACCATACACTTTAAAGTTGAATGTCGTGTTCTCTTCCATATTTCTCTCCTAATGGCGCGATAACTATGCCCAAAAATTCTAAAATTGAGTGAATTATTGCTTCACAGCCTTAAGTTTACCACTTTGAGCAAATTCAAGGAAGCGCTTTATATAATTGCGAAGGAGACTATCATTTTTCTCTTCCTAACACCACATTTTAAAAACTAACGAAGTTATTGTTAGTAGGATTTTCAACTAATCCAATCCCATCATCGTAGTGGTCATCTCTAATAGCAAATATCTCATTTTTCTGATATTCGTCTCCTAGAGAAATTACAGCTCCTTTGTCAATTAATTCTTTAAGCTTTGTCCGATAAACACCTACCAAATATGGTTGAGACACTTTCAAGAGTTCTTTAAGTTGTCTGCTTCCTTCTCGTGAATTCAACTTCGTAATAATTTCTTTGCCTAAACCATATGGGGCAATCAAAGACACCGTGTCTTCATCGATCACTTCAAAATTCCGTGCTATCGTCTCACTAGCAGACCCTTCAATAGTTTTAGGACCACTGTGATATTCGTTAACATATTTTTGCATCAATTTACTGCCATCGATGCAATCTGCCAAATATACTTGATAACCATGATCACTTACCAAGTATTCCTTGTCAGCATCCCTATATAAAACTTGGAAGTAGTAGTTGATTGTCTCATCTTCTAAGAAAGAATCTGCCTTGTACTTTCCATCCAGCATTCCTTGGACGATTTCTTTGCCGTTCTTTATTTCCTGCAAGCTGTTTAATTTCTCTGCAGTTTGATCCATTAAAATTAGGTTTACTGTTCCATATTTCTTTTCAGCATTCCTATTGCACCTTCCGGCTGACTGGACAATTGAATCCAAACCACACAGCGATCTGAAGACGCAGGAGAAACTAATATCTACCCCAGCTTCAATAAGTGCGGTTGAAATGCAAATCACATTTTTCCCTTCCGCCAGCAGTTCCTTTATTTTTTTAATTGCCTTTTTACGGTGTTCTGGGCACATTCTTGTTGTGAGAATGTAAACGTAGTCTTGAGCACCTTTTTTGATCTCATTAAACACTCTTTCTGTCGCTGAAATTGTGTTGAAAATGGCAAGGACAGATCCTTGTGCTCTGGCAGCCTCTAAAATCATTTCTGCTGCTTCAGTTACTGTTAGCTGATGGTCTGCTCCATCCTTTTTAGTGCGATCAATGATTTTGACCCGTTTGAACTGCTGAATTCTACTTGACAAATTAGAAATCATTTCAGGCTTACCAGCCAACTTTAATAAGGTTCCTGATGATAAATTATCAAAGGCCGGTTGTGTTGCCGTACATAGCACAATATCGCATTTTCCAATATTGCTCAAAAAGTTAAGAAGCTTGTTAAACATTGATATAGTCTTTAACGGTAGTTTTTGCACTTCATCGAAAATAATTACTGAGTCACACAAGTTATGAAAGCGCCTGCGATTAACCGTACTCTTGGCATAAATGCAATTTAAGAACTGAACCGTCGTGGTAATTACAATTGGACTGTCCCAGTTATCCTCAGCAAGTCTGACTGTCTTTTCAACCTCAGTATCATCTTCTGTCAGATCATTTGAAACGTTTGAATGAAATTCTAGTATATTAGTAGTATTTTTAGAATTACCATTGAGCATATTCCGAATCACTTCTGCATTTTGCTCAATAATCGTGATATATGGAAGCACATAGATAATATGCTTCTTTTTAGTCTTGATCGCATGCTTCAATCCATAACGCAGACTTGCCAGTGTCTTCCCACCACCTGTCGGAATAGACAAGCGGTAAATGCCATCTGCTTGGTCTGCAAAAGCATCACATTCATCCGACATTTCGGAACGAGCTTGATTGATTTTCGTGCTCTGGTCAAATTTGCTTATACTGTTTAGCAACTTGCCATAGTACTGCTCAAAGATTTCATCATACTGGTATTCAGTTGCACTCTTACCAAATGAAAACAGAGATGTGTCTGTCCGGTCAGCATCTAACAAGCAAGAGTAGATAAACTGGCCCACATAGTAAAGATTGTCAAGTAAGCCATCTTGATCCTTTAGCAACTCCTTAAAAAGTTGGCTAAACTCTCGCATCGCCGTCTTTAAATAGATATTAAAGTCGTTTTCCGCCATCGTTTCTTGATAAAAAAGACTTTCAGCTTGCTTCAGTTCTATTTTTTTCTCGGGATCAATATCAAACTTTTCAACCCTTTCGTAATAGGGACTTTTTAAGCGGGCGTTTAGATAGTCTTTCAATCCTAAACTATTATGGTGAGAGAAAACCGCATTAGAAATGATTTCAGCAAAAAGGCTATCTGCCGAAAATCCTTCCGGCTGTTGCGATAATTCTTTAACTTTCTCTTTGAGGAAAACTGCGCCAAAACTAGAGTGATCAACACTGCCTTTCTTGGCTTTTTCAGAATGCCTAATATACTTTTGGAATTCTTGCCGATATTTACCCAAATCATGTACTAAAGCAGCTACGCCTGTTACATGTGGTATTCCTAAAATATCACCATATTTTTCAGCATACATCTTGCTATTCCAAAGATGATCCCTTAAGGTCTGGATCTCCTCTGAATTTTCTTTTGTGTGAGCAATATAAGTCATATTATTTCTCCTTTTTTAGCAAAAAAGCACCCCGCGAGGGAGTGCTTTTAGTGGACCCGCTTGAAAGTTGCCGTGAAATTCATCACGCCATCCGACCAGCTGGCATTGATTTTGCCGCCAAAAGCAGCGACCAGGTCCTGGGCCATGGACAAGCCGATCCCAAAATCATTCTTTTGCTTCTGATCATAATGGTGGGATTCATCTTCCCGGTAAAAACGTTCAAAGAAGCGGTTGGTATCGATCCCAGCCCCATTCTTATATGAATTGGTGACCGTCAAAACCGCGTTCTGATTAAGCCGGCTCTTGGCCAGGACAACCATGACTTCGCCTTCTGGATCGCAATACTTCTGGGCGTTGTCGATCAAGATGTTGACCAGTTCCAGCAGGCTGCGCTGTTCGGCGTTGATATAGAGATCCGGATCGATGCTGACCACATACTTTTTATTATCCTTAGCTAGAACCGATTTAAATGAATCCGCAGATTCCTTGGTAATTTCTGAGAAATTGACCTTTGACAAGACCAGTTCTTCCGGCTCGCTCATCCGGGTCAAAGTGATCAGCTGGTTGATCAAACCGGTCATCCGCACCACCTGCTCTTTGGTGCTTTCATTCCATTCATCATCATTACCCAGCAGCTCTTCCATTTCAGCGTTAGCGCTGATTACGGCCAGAGGTGTCTTCAATTCATGACCGGCATTGGTGATAAAACGCCGCTGTTTGTCGTAGGCATCCTTGATTGGCTGGATTGCCTTGTCAGCAAGCAGAGCCATAATGATGACAAAAAACAAAATCCCGCTGAAGGTGAAAATCAAGGCATATCTCACCAGCAAAAGCGCTGACTGCATCAAAGGACTCAAGTCAATGAAGCAGATATAGTACTTGTTGGCGGAAATCTTTTTAGCCAAGTAGCGGAAGCGGACTCCATTAGATTGGATCGTCCCCTTCAACTGGCCAGCTGACAGGCGCATGGAGATCTGCTTTTTCCGGCTGGAAACCGAGTTGATCGAATAGCCGATGATGTGGTCCGCGTCAATTACGGTCAAAGTCTGTTTTTTCGTATTGATGTTGGCCGTGAAGTAGCGGTACTTGAAAATCCCTTCCTTATTGTATTGATCGCCTAGCCGCTTTTTGGCTTGAACCTCGTCCAGTCGGCCGTTATTTTTAACAATAATGGATAGGACTTGGTCAGCTTCATGGCTGGATTCAAAAAGGCTGATGCCGATCAAGCTGGAGAAAGAGAAAAACATGACCAAAAAAAGCGATAGCGTCGCCAGCCAGATAAAGCGCCGCCTGATTTTTTTAATCATGATCAGGCCCTCTCAAGGCAGAACTCGCCGCCCTTCTCGCCAGAAATCTGGACACTTGCCCCGATTGAGGCCAGCTTGGACCGGAGGAAGGAGACGTATACCCAAACCACGTCTTCGCTTTCATCTTCATTCTTCCAAACATGGTTGAACAGCTCTTCCGTGCTGATGGCCTTGCCAGGATTGAGTAAGAAGTAGCGCATCAAGCCGGTTTCCTGCTTGGACAGCCTGATGGAGTTGTTGCTGGACAGCTCTTGGGAGTTGAGGTCCAGCTTAAGGTTGTCATAGTTCAGTTCTTGAGTGCTGTTGTAATCCTCGCTTCGGCGCTCTTTTGACCGTAGGCGGGCCAGCAGTTCCTTTAAGGAGAACGGCTTAGTCAAGTAGTCGTCAGCACCAACATCCAGGCCCGTTACCTTGTCGTCGATTTCAGACTTGGCCGTCAACATCATAATGTAAGTTTTGTCTCCAGTAGCGCGGATTTCCTTGACCGCGTCCAGGCCATTTTTGACGGGCATCATGATGTCCATGATGATGACGTCGTAGGGATGCTTTTTGACAGCATCGACGGCTTCTTGTCCGTTAAAAACTGAGTCGACATCATAGCCACTTTTTTGCATGGCGACCGTCAAAACTCTGTTCAATTGTGCTTCGTCTTCAGCTAAAAGAATTTTCATAGTTACCCTTCCTTGATCAGTTGGCGAATTGTTTGCATACTTACATCGCAAGATGCCAGTTCGTCAGCAACCCGCTTGAGTTCCTTGCTGATACGTTCAGGATTCTTGATGTCATGCTTGTAATTCATTTCGTGTTCAAGACTGGCCCAAGTGTCCATAGCAATTGTCCGCAGCTGGATTTCAACGTAGTAGGTGCCAGGCTTATTGCCGTGGACGTCTTCAAAGGGAGTGACTACTTCCATGATCAAGTGGTATGAGCGGTAGCCGTTTGGCTTGGCATCGGTAATGTAGTCTTTTTCATTAATGATCTTGAAGTTGTCCTGCTTCTTCAACAAGTCAATGCAAGTGTAGATATCGTCAATAAAGTTGCAGACGATTCTGAGGCCGATCGCATCTCGATTTTCGATCAATGCAGACTCTGGCGTCAGCGGTAGACCTTTTCTCTCGCACTTTTGCGTCATGCTTTCTTCTCCTTTGACGCGACCTTCCAGGTGCCCATATAGCTTTTGCCCGTGTTTTGCACTATACTCCTGACCGATGCCTTGGATTTGCTGCAAAACAGAATCCAGGATCTGTGGAAGATAGTCAGCATACTTTCCGTAAATGCTCACGCTTGTTCCTCACTCCTTCCCTATTACCTCTACTCTACCAAAGATCCTTGAAATTTGCTTGTGCTTTAACTGAAACTTATGGATAAAAAACATGGCCCAAATTCAGTATTGGAACCATGTTGTCTGCCTTAGCGGCTAATTTTTATTTTTGTGGATTGACTTCAACACGAGCACTTATCACGTTTTTAGGCTTTCGCGTAAGCACTTGCTCCATGTCCGGCAATAACCCCACTACCGATACATGAACCATAACAGAAGCCTGGGATGTCATAATATGGTGAGTACATCATTGAGCCGTTGTCAGTGCCAACTACATACATGCCCGGAATAACCTGGTCATCTTCAGCTAAAGCACGACACTCGTCATCAGTTTTTACTCCACCAAAAGTTGACCAAGCACTTACCTCACATTCAATGGCATAAAACGGCCCTTGCTTGACCGAGCTTAAGTACCATGGATTGGCACCAAATTGCTCATCTTCTCCTTTTTCACAATAACTGTTATAAGACGCTACTGTACCTGTTAAATGATCGAATCCAGTCTTTTTAGCAAGTTCTTTCAAAGTATCAGCCTTTACAATCCAACCTTCATGAATTCCTTCTTCAAGATCACTATCCAAGCTCTTCAAGGCACCTCTTTGCTTGTAGTAGGAGCCGATAAACCAGTTGTCATGGTTAGCTCCACGCTTGGTTAAGTACTCATACAGGCCTTCATCCCGCATTTTGTCAACATATTCCTGGTCAACAATGGCGTAATATGGTGAGTGGCGCAAGGTCGGCTCTTCACCATATGACATTGGATAATCACATAGCAAGCCTTCATTCATGAAGCGCTTTCCTTGGTTGTCAACTAACAGATTACCGTAAATGCCAAACTTGAATGCTAGGTTCTGGTCATATTTATCTTGGGTTGCTGGGCGACTGGCCTTGGGGTTGGTTCCACCATACTCACAGCCACAATAGCCAAAGGTCTTGTCAAGAATTGTACCTGCCTTTTGCGCGATAGCCAACCCGTCACCGGTGCAGAGACTCTTGCCGCGAGCAGCAACGTTCACGTGTGTTGTGCCTAGATACTTTAAAAGTAGTTCCTTGTTGCCAAGATATCCACCACTGGCGATGATAACGCTCTTGGCATGAACGGTAACTTTCGAACCATCCTTCCGCTGACCAGCAACGCCTGCAATTTTACCGTTTTCCTTCAGAACTTCTTTGGCTGCCGTATTAAAGAACACATCAACACCATATTTTTCGTAAGCTTCAGTCCAAAGACGGACGCGCTTATCAACATCGGTTAAAATCAAATGGAAGCCGCCCTTTTCATCGACGAAAGGAGTTTTAAAGCGGAAGTTTGCTTCCTTAAATTGGTAACCGATCTCCAATAAGTTTTCAACCGCTTCACTCGAATGCTCAAGGTAGTTCCTAATCAAAGCAGAATTCGGTTCCCAGTGAGTGTAATTCATCACATGTTGGAAAACTTCATTAACCGTCAAAGTAGTCCCACGTTCACGCAAGACTGGAGTATTAACGGCAAATGGGCCTGAAACTTTTACTCCGTTAACCGCTGCTAAATTACCAGCTTTTTCCAAAACAACCACCTTACTGCCCGCCTTGGCAGCAGTGATAGCTGACATAAAGCCTGATGCACCACTGCCGATAACTACAACGTCAGCTGTAACATCAGCATCTGGAAGCTTGGTTTCAGTAACATGTGCTGCTTCAGTAAATGTTTTAGGGTCCCCGCCAGCTTCAGTAATTGCTTCTTCTACACTACTGGTCACTGCTTTAGTCAACTTTGTTGCACCACTAATCGCATCTACGTTTAAAGACTGATTAACGACAACTTCTGGGATAAATCTGTCTTTTAAATCGTCTACAAAAGCCTGTGTTTCATTTTCTTCAAGAACTTCAATTTTAGTCAATTTTTCTTCATCAAAAGAAACGCGTAACTTAACCGTAGAATGATGTCCTTCTGCTTCGACTTCATAATCGCCTTTTTTGTACATTATTATGCCTCTTGCTTTACTTCAAGAATATACTTACAAAATACAGATAGCTCCTCAAAACAGTTGAAATGTCATTATTAGTCTCCAATATCAACTATTTGCTAAAGAGATATTACATTAAACTCTTTAACGAGCATTACCTATTAATTATAGCATTTAAAAAAGCGGTTTCACCATCTTAAAAAATAATTTGCAAGAAACAAAAATTAAGGTATAATATTATTGTTAATGGAGAGTTGGCAGAGCGGTAATGCAGCGGACTCGAAATCCGCCGAACCAATGTTGAATTGGTGCGCAGGTTCAAATCCTGTACTCTCCTTAATAAGGTTAAAATGACATCCCTAAAGTAGCCAGTAGTTTTAACTACTGGCTTTTTCTATCCTTGTCCCAAAAATTATCTACATCTATAGAAAATAAATGGAAAGGACATCTAAATCAAATGAACGCGTTACAAGAATATCTTGATCAAAACGGTGTCACTCGCTACCAAGTAGCTAAACAAACTGGGATTGCTAATACGACCTTAGCCAACGCCGTTAAAGAAACTAAGCCATTATCCTGGCAAACCGTCAAAGTCATTACCGCGGTTGCACAGGCCCTGGGTAAGACGCCAGGCCAAGTTCTTGATGATCTGATTGAACTTGATGAGGATAATTCAAAGTAACCATTTCTCATCTAGTTTTCCATGCAAAAAGTCGCTTAGAAGATCTCTAAGCGGCTTTTTTAGCTCCTCAAAATTCTGTGTCAAACCATTATTTAAGTATCTTGTCAATCACCTTAAAAGCCAGCCAAAATAGGGAGATAATACCGCAAATCACAATAAACATGATCACGTCAATGTAGCGCCATATAAACCACATAAGCAATCCCGACAGGATAACTCCTATAATCACAGAGCATCCCCACTCACCCTAACACCACCACATTCCTCCAGCTAACTTAACGAGGCTGCCCGTCGCCCCCCGACTAGAAATTCCCTTCTACTCCTCAAAACTCCCTAAACTTTTTTCTACGTTCCGCAATGTGATATTCCAAATTGTCCAAATCCCCTTCGTTCCAAGCCCAACGGCGGATAAAATCTATCGTAATCCCCCGCCTCATAGCATAGTTCTTTTTAAACTCTGATTTTTCTGCGCCGCTTAAACTTTCCCACTTTGCCCTCATCCTTTTGTCTTCTTTAGATTCGCACATTCCATTACCTCCTAATAATGCGCTTTCTTCCTCCAAATTATATCATCTCCCCGCCCTCTTCCTCTACCTAAAAGGCGGATCAAGCCTTGCAGCCTGGTCCGCCTTTTGCGTCTGTTCTAATTTTCTTCCGCCAGCTTGCCTCTGACCTCATCAACCTGCTTTTGGACTGACTCCGGCGTCGGTCCTCCCAAAGAAGTCCGCTTGGCCAGGCAGTTATGCAGGTCAATTGCCTGGTACAAGTCTTCCTCAAACAAGTCGCTGTAGCCCTTGTAAGTTTCAAGCGGCAAGTCTTCTAAAACCGTGTCCTGGTCGATACACAACGCCACCAATTGCCCGGAAATATGGTAGGCATCTCTAAATGGCATCCCCTTCTTAGTCAAATAGTCCGCCAAGTCCGTCGCGTTAATAAAGCCCTTCTGCGCCGCCTGGTGCATGCCCTTCTCATTAGCCTCCAATGTCTTAATCATTGGAATAAAAGTCTCCAGGCACAGCTCAACATTGTCGATGGCGTCAAACAAGGCTTCCTTGTCTTCCTGCATGTCCTTATTGTAGGCCAGAGGCAGTCCCTTCAAAGTCGTCAAAATCGCCATCAAGTCCCCGTAGACCCGGCCGGTCTTCCCCCGGGCCAGTTCAGCCATATCAGGATTTTTCTTCTGCGGCATGATGGATGACCCAGTCGTATAAGCATCCGCCAGGCGGACAAAGTGAAATTCCCAAGATGACCACAAGATCAGCTCTTCGCTTAAGCGGGAGAGGTGCATCATCACCAGTGCCAAATCACTTAAATCTTCCACCACATGGTCCCGGTCGCTAACCCCGTCTAAACTGTTGGCTACCGAAGCCTTAAAGCCCAAAAGTTCCGCTTCATAGACCCGGTCGATCGGGTAAGTCGTCCCGGCCAGGGCGCAGCTGCCGATTGGCGAATAGTTCATCCGCTCTTCCATCTGCCCGAGACGTTCCAGATCCCGCATGAACATGTAAGCATAAGCCATCAGCTGGTGGCCAAAAGTGACCGGCTGGGCCCGCTGCAGGTGGGTATAACCCGGCATGAGGCTGGCCTTGTACTTTTCTGCCTGGTCACAAAGAGCCGCCACCAAATCTTTTAAAAGCTGCTTGATCTGCCCGTTTTCTTCCCGCATGTACAAGCGGATATCCAAGGCCACCTGGTCGTTTCTTGACCGGGCCGTGTGCAGCATCTTCCCGTCCTGGCCGATCCGGTCAGTCAGGGTCTCTTCAATGAACATATGAATGTCTTCAGCAGCCGGATCGATTTCCAGCTTGCCGCTATTTAAGTCAGCCAAGATGCCCTCCAGGCCGGCAATGATCTTCGCACTTGCTTCTTCAGGAATAATCCCCTGCTTGGCCAGCATCTTGGCATGGGCAATGGAGCCAGCTATGTCTTCTGGATACATTCTTTGGTCAAAACGGATGGATGAGTTGAAGTCGTCCGCGATCTGGTCAGTCTTACCGGAAGTTCTGCCGGCCCACATTTTTTTCATATCACAATCACCTAATTTAAAAAACTTGTCCCGTCTTACTTCTTCTTGGCGTCCAGCTTGGCTTGCACCTGGATCGGCAGCCCGAAGAGGTTGATAAAGCCAGCGGCTTCCGCCTGGTCGTAGTCTGATTCGTCAAAAGTTGCCAGTTCAGTTGAGTAAAGGCTGTTTGGCGAAGTCACCCCGGCCTTGATGATGTTGCCCTTGTAGAGCTTCAATTTGACCGTCCCGGTCACGCATTCCTGGGTCTTGTCGACAAAAGCAGCCAAGGCTTCTCTTAATGGAGTAAACCATTGCCCGTCGTAAACCAGTTCTCCGTAAGTAATGGCCAGTTCAGACTTCTTGTGCTGAACCTGCTTGTCCAGGGTGATAGTTTCCAGGTATTCGTGGGCAAAGTAGAGAATGCTGCCGCCTGGAGTTTCATAAACACCTCTTGACTTCATCCCGACCAAACGGTTTTCGACCAAGTCCAAAAGGCCAATCCCATTTTCCCCGCCGACCTTGTTCAGCTTCTCCAACATTTCCATTAAAGGCATTTCCTGCCCGTTTAAGGCAACTGGCACGCCCTTTTCAAAGTCCAGCTGCAGGTAAGTTGGCTTGTCCGGGGCATCAAGCGGTGACACGCCCATTTCCAAAAAGCCCGGCTTTTCATAAGTTGGCTCAAGACTCGGGTCTTCCAAATCCAGCCCTTCATGGCTTAAATGCCAGAGGTTCTTATCCTTAGAGTAGTTGGTCTCCTTGCTGATCCGCAAAGGAACATTATGAGCGGCGGCATAGTCGATTTCATCTTCTCTGGAAACCAGGTCCCATTCCCGCCAAGGAGCAATGATCGGCATGTCCGGGGCAAAGTGCTTGATCCCTAATTCAAAACGTACTTGGTCGTTGCCTTTACCGGTTGCCCCGTGGGCAATCGCGTCAGCCCCTTCCTTAATAGCTACTTCCGCCAGAGCCTTGGCGATCAAAGGACGGGCGTTGGCCGTCCCCAGCAGGTAGCCTTCGTACTTGGCATCAGCCTTCAGACATGGCAGCAGGTAATCGTTGACATACTCTTCTTCCAAGTTGGCTACGACCAGCTTGGCCGCCCCGGAGTTCTTGGCCTTTTCCTCCAAGCCTTCCAGTTCATCCCCCTGGCCGACATTGGCTGAGACCGCGATGATTTCCGGGTTGTTGTAGTTTTCCTTCAACCAGGGAATAATCACGGAAGTGTCCAGGCCGCCGCTGTATGCCAATACGATTTTCTTGATCTTACTCTTGTCGATGTTCATTAATATTCTCTCCTGTAAAATTCTAACTTGCTTTTAATCTGCTCCGCTAGTCCGCCTCATTTTTATCACCTTTTCTATCAAAAAAGCCGCCCTTTTGCTAATTGCAAAAGGACGACTTGCTCGCGGTACCACCTTTAATTCCCAGCCATATCCGGCTGGACCCTCTTGATTCTTAACGCGAATCAAACGATGGCCGCTTCTCGGTCATTTTCCCGGCTGCGTTCCCCGCGCTGGCTCTGTTTCCTCTCAACTACGAAACTCGCTTGAAGAGTCAGGGGAGCGGGTACTACTTCCTTCGTTTAACTTGTTGGACTTAATTCTAACAGGTCTCTCATTTTATGCAAGCCCCCTTTACAAACTTTTTTGAATTTTTCTGCGAAAATCTACATAAAGTGCTTGCCATTTTCACGGCAAAGCCCGCCCTGATCGCCTTTATCCAAAATTGATTACATTTTTTACTTTTTTGATCAATTTTTTAAACCAGTTCTTTGACTTGGACTAAATAATGGGGTATTCTTTCCTCATAACGAGAACAAGCAAAATTAATCAGAAAGACTAATACTATCCATGAATACCGATAAAATCAAAATTTTCCTTGATTTGGCAGAAAGCCTGAACTTCTCGCGGACTGCTCAAAACATGAATATTACCCAGTCGGCTGTTTCCCAGTCAATTTCTTCATTAGAGCGCTACTTAAATACCAAGCTCTTCTACCGCAGCCGCAAAGAAGTCAATTTGACCCCGGCCGGCCAGCTCTTTTACCAGGGGATGCAGCCGGTCATCACCCAGTTCAACAAGGCCGTCACCCATGCCCGGGAAGTGGCCCAGTCAGTTAATACTCTCTTGACCATCGGCTTCTCCGGGTCCGGTTATGACCGCTACGCCATCAACCAGTTGATCCATGAATACCGGAAGGTCAGACCGGAAGTCAAGATCTTCTTGGAGAATTACGACCACCGGACCATGGTTGCCCGCTTAAAGCAGGGCTTTTGCGACGTGATCTTAACCGGACCAGAATCAATCGACTCCGGCATCACCCTAACTTACGACAAGCTGCTGGAAGGACGCTTTTATGCCGTCTGCAGCAAGAACTACTGCTACATGGGCAATTCGCCCGTTACCATGAAGGATTTGTCTAAGGAGCGCTTGATCTTCCTGGACAACAGCTGGTGCCTGCCCAAGCAGAACTCGCTGCAGAATGCTTTAAGCCGGGACCTGGCCAGCCTGGACTATGCCGTAGCTAACAACATGGCCGACTACACCCAGATGATTTCCGCCGGCCTGGGCATCGGCATCTGTGCTGACTTTGTCGTTGACCCCAGCGATGACCAGCTGGAGCTTTTCCCTTTGGAAAAGGAAGTTACTGATGAAATCGGCATCGTCACCTTGAAGGACCGGAAGTCACCGGCCGCCGACTTTATCGCCTGGGTCAAAGAGCGGAGGCTGCCGGCCACCCACCCGGTCACAAAATAAGGAGCTGGAGAGCAAAGAATGAACACAGAACACTTGGCAATTTTTATTAACCTGGCTGAAACGCTGAGCTTCTCCGGGACAGCCATGAATATGGGGGTCTCCCAGTCGGCGGTCTCCCAGACCATTTCCTCGATGGAGCGCTATATCGGGGCCGACCTTTTCTACCGGACTAGGAAGAAGGTCTCCTTAACCCCAGTTGGCAAGGCCTTTTATGAAGACATCCGCCCTGTCCACCACAATTACGTGGACACTTTAAGGCAGCTGGAAGCCCTAAACGAGCAGGCCAGAGACAAGATCACCATCGGCATCAGCAATTCCCCTTACGAGATCTTTGCCTTGTCTAAAAGCATCAAGGCCTACCAAGCGGAAAATCCCAAGGTCCAATTTTACATCGAAAGCCATAACAACCGGGACCTGGTTGGCCTCTTAAACGAAGGCGCCCTGGATATCGTCTTCTTAAGCCAAGACTCCTTGAGTCCGAGTGCCAATGTCAAATTCAAGCCGCTTTTAACAGGCAAGTACTGTGCCGTTTTCCATCAGGACTATGATTTTGCCATCCGCGGATCGGTCAAGCACAGCGACCTGGACAAGCAAAGAGTTATCTTCTTAAGTGACAATATCTGCACCCCTGGCCAGTACTCTTTGCAAAAGATCCTCTGGCAGGAACTCCCCCACCTCAAGGTAACTTCCGCCAACTCCATCAACGCTGCCATGCTCAGCATCAAGGCCGGCCTGGGTATCGGCATCCTGCCTAACTTCCTCTTGCCTGACCAGCTGAAGGACTTGGCAGTCGTTCCCCTGTCCGGCAAAAACGAGGTCAGCTATGGTCCAGCTATCCCCGAGCGGACTATGTCTACCGCCAGCCAAGCCTTCTTTGACTGGCTGGAAGAGGGCAAATTGCCAGCCATGCATGAACTGGCTTAAATTAAAAGGCTAGAAGCACTTACTGCTTCTAGCCTTTTTGCATGCTATTTCAATTTTTCCTTGGCGGTCAAGGCCAGGTCCCAGGCCAGCCAGTCGCCGCTGCTTTCTGAGCCCAGCCACTTGTCCAGCCTGCCCAGGCTGACCCCGGTCAATTTCACCCAAGCCGCCTTGGTTAAGCCTTTCGCTGCCAAGCTGCCGGCAGGCACTTTTTTCGAAAAGATCAGGTCAGCTGGGCCAAATCCGTCATTGCCGTCCCTCTTTTCTTAAGCCAGAGCTTCCTTCAGCGGCTTAAAGCGCTTGTCGCCTGTGGAAAAATCTCTGACCAGCCACTGGAAGTCACCTTCATACTTGCAGTACAAAAAGCAGCAGGCCAGGTAGTCCCCCTGCTCTTCAGTAGCCCGGTCAAAAACTTCCGTGTCCGCGTAATTTTCCAAGACCAATTGGTCTTCATGCTCGTCCCGGTAGTAGGCCCGACTTTCTTCCGCCGTCTTCCCCAGCCTCTTTAAGTCACCTAAATTGACCAGGGCCAGGACTTGCTCATAATCCTGGTAGTTTTCCTCCAGAATCCGGCCGGCGATTTCCAAGTCCCCGTCATGGTCCAAAACCAGGCTGGAAACGGTATTGTCTTTTTCTTGAACGGCAATCATGCTTTGCGTGTCGGTCATTTTATTCTTCTTTCTAAAAAATTACTTGAAAAAGCGGTCAAAGAAGCCCCGCGGCTTCTTTTCCTCGCTCTTGGCGGCTTCCGCGGCCTCCTTGGCCTGGGCCAGTTCATCCAGCAGCTTCTGGATCTGGTCGGCCTGCTCCTTCTTCTCAGCTTCTTCCTGCTGCTGCTTTTCAGCCTGGGCTTCCTTTTCCGCCAAAAGCTGGGCATTCTGCTCGGTGACCTTCATCATCCGGTCCATCATTTTGGCATTCTTCTTCAAGTATGGAGCAATGTTTTCGACCATTCTCTGCCCCTGGACTTCCGCGGCGGCTCTGGCCTTTTCAATTTCAAAGCGCTCAGCCGCGATCCCAGTTTCCTTCTCATAGCGCTCAATCAGCAAGTGGTTGCCCTGCCAGAGGTCCATATTGGCCATCTTGACCGTCAGCCCCTGGCTGTTAAAAGTCTTGCAGATCTCAGCTGAAGCCGGCAGGTATGCGAAGTAGCGGTTGATGTCGTTGCCCTTGTTGGGGAAGACCCGGGCAGGAATCATGCATTCCGGATTGTCCCGGGTAAAGGTGATTTCCCGCAAGGTCGCCTCATCGTGCAAAAGAATGCTCCAGTTCCGCCGGCCCAGGTCCTCAACAATATTGTAGTTCTTCATGTGGATGTAGTACTTGGTTTCCGTGTTGACCAGGCCGTATTCTTCAACCAGCTGCCAGAAGGCGTGCTTAACCGGGTAGAGGAAGTCGTGCTTGAGCTTCAAGTAGTCCTCGTCATCCATCTCTTCCAGCCAGCGGTCGATCTGCCGGGTCAGATAAAGAAAGAGGGTGTTGTTCAGCCAGTGGCCGTGGTTGTCGGTATTGCCATCCAGGTATTCAAAAAAGTGGATGTCCGCGTCCGTCTTCTTGCGGAACTGGTTGCCCTGGCTAATTACGTAGCCCCTGCGGCCAACTTCAGTCAAAAGCTCGATATCCTTGCCCTTGCTGTTCATGCTGAAAATGGCCACCGGTTCCACTCCCAGTTTCTCGCCATGCCGGTTGCTCCGCTTTTTCAAAAAGCTCTGGGCGGCGCTAGAAGAAAAGAGGGAGACTTCCGGGTCATCGATGCAGATCGGGGTGATGACCTGGTCTTCATCCATGTAGTGGTCGGTAAAGTTCCAGATATTCTTGTTGATGACCTTGGGGTTGGAGCTGTAGGCGCTGACCCGGTCCTGCTTGCTCAAGCTCTTGCCGGCCAGCAGCTTCTTTCTGACCGCTGCCGTCATCCCGAAGAGCTTGTCTTCTGAACCGGCCTGGACGATCTCCTTGGTATTGCCGATGGTCAAGTTGGAGGCAATTTTAAGCAGGGTCGACTTGCCAGTTTCTCCCTGCCCGACCAGGCCGGCCACGATCGGGACGTCTTCCACGATCCCGTTTCGCTCATCGATGGCCTGGCGGATCTTCCAGATGCTGCCGCTTTCCAGGACATACATCAAGAAGGAGAAGGCAGCCTGGGATTCATTATCCTGCTTGCGGTCCCGGTAGAAGCGGATAATGTCAAAAATTGCTGACACGTCCTGCCGGGTCGGCTTTTGGACCGCGACTGGTTCTTCCTGGTAGGAGTCGATTGCCGGCTTCTCCAGAATCGTCCCGGTTACCGGGTCTTGCAGGTAAAGGGGGCGCGGGTAGTGGGCCTTTTCATCCGGCAAAACAATGGCCTCGCCATTTTCATTGCCTTCGCCAAAGACGATCTGGCTGAGCCGCTTACTCAATTCCTCATCAGCCAGGATCTTTTTTCCCGTCAAGTTCTCCTTGTCAATCCCGCTTTTAAAGCGGAGGAGCTTGGCCGTCTTCTTAAAGGACACGCCGGCCTGACTTTGGCCTAATTGTCCCAGCCGGGTCGCTTCTTTGAAATCCTTTAAAGGTGCTTCAGCCATTTTATCTGCCAAGCCGCTGACTTCCAGCAGGTACTGGGATCGCTTGTCTTCTGCCAGGTCCAAATAGCCCTGGTAGATCTCCTTGTCTAAAATATCTCTGGCCTTGGCCGTCAGCTCTTTGACCAGCTGCTGGACCATGGCCCAGTCGTCACCGGTCTTTTCCCCGCTGCTTAAGAAGTAGGTCGCCCCCTGCCCCCAGTAGAAGCGGTACTGGTCTTTCCCGGTCAGCAGGAAGAAGTTGCTTTCTTTCTGCGGTGAAAAACTAACCGCCAGCCGGCCAGCAGCCAGTTTTTCCTTTAAGTCCGGGCAATCGCTAGCTAAGAGCGGAAAAAGCCGGGACAGTTCACTTGCCGCGGCAAGTTCGGGAACTTCTTCCTCCCCAAAAAGCAGGCAAAACTTTACCTGCTTAAATAAAGGGCTGAGCTCCCGGTCCAGCAGGGTCCAGTCAGGAGCGGCCAGGGCGGCCGTCAGACTCCCGTATTCCTCCCCTGCTTCCTTGATGTCTTCCAGCAAGCCGTGCTGGATCAGTAACTTTCGCTGAGTATCAATAATCCTTGCCATCTGTCTTATTTCCCATTCATGACTTTTTGCCTGCCATATTGCAGACCTTTAACAAGATTATAGCACTATCCGGCCAGTTTTCGGCAGCGTTTACCCGCTTTACTGGCAAGATTCTGCGGATTTTTGCCAAAAGAAAGCCGGGCTGGATTGGCTGCGGGATCTTCATTCTCTTTGCCTTGATCTGGCTCTTTGGCCTCATCACCAGCCAGTCCCGCCTCCGCTTTGCCTGCGACTTCTTCATGGTCGGCACCTTGTTCATCATGTTGATTGGCTTCGGCGACCGGCACAAGCAGGTCCTGCTGCAAGAGAAAAGGCAGGCTGCTATCGCACTTAAGCAAAAGAATTACGACCAGACCGCTAGTGAATTAGGACCACGTTAAACCCCGGGTCTGGCAGAAGTCCAGGATAAAGGAAGCCATCTTCTGGGCAACCTTCGGCTCTTGGGCCAGATTCCGGCTGGCCAGGCTGATGGTGTAAGAAGTATCTTCCCTTACCGGCACGGCAATGGCACCAGCAGATTCGTGGTACTTGGACTTAGGCAAGAGAGCCACCCCTTCACCGATCACCACCAGGTCAACCAGGGTCCGCACATCGTCAGTCACGCTGCTGATCTGGGGATGGATGTCATTTTTAGCAAAAACGTCAGCGATGATCCCGGCCAAGGCATGTTCTCCCCCAAAAGCCAGGTAAGGATACTGCTCGATCTGCTTCAAGCTGACCGACTTCTGCTTGGCCAGTTCATGACCCGCCGGCAAGAGCAGCTCCAGCTTTCTGTGCATCATTGGTACTAAGTCAAAGCCGGCAATCTTTTCACCCGGCCGGGTTGTGACAATGGCCAGGTCCAGTTCCCCGCTTTGCAGCATGTCCAGGAGCTTGCCGGTCACGGCCCGCTTTAAATTGAAGTCGACCCGGTATTCCGGATTGACCTGCCGGTAGTCCTTGATCACATCGGTAATGAATTTATGGGCCACGATTTCAGCCACCCCGATTGACAGCTTGCCGCTTTCGCCCAGGGCCATCTCAGACAACTGCCGCCGCCCTTCCTGGATCTGCTGGACCCCGGCTTCACTGTACTCTTTGAAGACCTTGCCGTAAACCGTCAGGCGGATGTTGCGGCCTTCTCTTTCAAAAAGGGGAACGCCCAGTTCCTCTTCCAGTTTCTTGACCGCGTAGCTCAAGGTTGGCTGGGAAATCCCCAGTTTTTCCGCTGCCTGGGCCATATACTGGGTCTCAGCCAGCTCGTTGAAGTATTCCAAGTGTTGAAAGTTCATGTCTTTTTCCTCATCGTTAAGTCTTACCTCTTATTTTTGCCAAAATTTAGTTTTTAGCAAGAATTTAGCATTTTTTAAAACGTTTTTTAGTAATTTTCAAACTTTTTTGCCAAAATTTCCTGCTAAAAACCGCCAACATAAGTTCGGAAATATATGATTCAGATTTCATATACCGCTTTTATTCCTCTTTCTTGATCGGAAAAGTCGCATTTATCCGAAAAATTAGCAGTAATTATTTGAATTTCACCGAATATTATGTCAAAATTGAGTAAGCATGATTGGCGTTGACTAATAAGAAAAAGGCGCTATAATAATCTTATTGTAAAATTTATTTTGTAAATTCATTCACTTAAAAGAGAGCCTTAAGATGAAACAAGACGTACTTTACCAAATCTTGACCACTGCTGAAGACTGCCAGACAGTCAGCGATATCGCTAAGAAGCTTTTCCTGAGCCAGCCATATGTCAGCCAGGTTTTGAGCAAGGCAGAAAAGAAATACAATGTCGTTCTCCTGGAAAGAAGAACCCTGCCGATCGAACTGACTGAAGCCGGCCGGACCCTTTGCGACGGCTTAGCCAAGCTGCACAGCGACCAGATGAAGATCGAACAGGACCTGCGCCGCTTCACTGAAGAAGAGCAGTCCTACATCAAGATCGGTTTCTCCCCGATCTGGGCACCAGGCGAAAGCAGGAAGATCATCCCCGTTCTGCAAAAGCAGTTTGAAACCACCCGCTTTGAACTGATCAAGACCTTCTCTATCAACTCTGCCAAGCGTTTGATCGACAACCGGATGGTTGACATCTACCTGGGGCCGCTCCTGCGGGGGGAAAACTTGAAGAACTTCTTCCTCTTCCAGCCGCGGATCTTCTTGATCATCCCTGAAACCAGCAAACTTTACCAAGAAGGCAAGCGGGACGTTCCGTTCAGCCAGCAGCTCTTGATGGACCTCAGCGAAGAAAAGATGGTTTCCTTAAGCGATGACTCCGGCTTCCAAAAGACCGTTGACCACCTGCTTGAAGACCAGAACCTCTCCGTTAACAAGAGTATCAAGGTCAACGACTACGAAGTCGCCCTGCAAATGGCAGTCGGCGGTTTGGGCTGGACGGCAACTTTGGAATACATGCTGCCGGACCTGGACCCAGACCTTAAGTACAACCAGGTTGAACTTCCTCACACCTTGATCCAGTCAGACAACGGTTTGACCATCCACATGGACTCCAACGACCGGGCCAAGGAAGTTGCCCAGGTGATGACCAGACTGATGAAGGATGACCTGGTTGCCCGCAAGCTGATCAAGGAATAAGAGCAGAAATTTAAAAATATGCAGACAAAAAACGAGCCAGCTGGCTCGTTTTTTTATTGGCATTTGACTATTAAAAACTATTTTTCTTTCTTCTTGGCCCGGAATTCCCGCCGCCATTCTTTGTGACTAAACGCGGCATAAACCAAGATGGCTAAAGCCGTCAAGAGTGAAATCAGCAGGCCGCTTCGCAATCCCGGCGTCCGGTAAACCAGGCGGACGCGGTGCTTGCCTGCTGGCATTTTGAAGCCGACAAAGGCCGTGTTGGTCTTAATTACCTTGACTGCCTTGCCGTCAACCGTAGCCGTCCAACCGTTTGAATAAGGGATGGTCGAAGTAACGACACCGGCTTTCTTGCTAGTAAAGAGGCCGGTCAGCTGGTTTTGCGCGAGTTTCAGCTGCTTGACCCCCTGCTTTTGAATCTGCCGCACTTCTTTCGTGTATTCTTGATTCAAAGGAATTGCTACAACTTTGATCTTGAAGCGGTAGGTCCCCAGTTTTGAAGGCTGGAAGGTCAGACTATTGGGCAGAGTCTGATAAGTGCCCATGTTCATGACCGCGCTGTCGACCAGGCGGTAAAAAGAAGTCATATCCTGGCTTCTCTGCACAATTGTTTCACTGGCCTTCTTCCCCGTTACCGTCAGCTTGTAACTGGGGTCTGGTGAACCGGCCAGAAGGTGGTAGCGCCAGTACTTGTAGCGGGTCGCCCGCTCATTAAAGGTCTGCCCGGCCAGGTCGGCCTCCTGCTTGGCCTTCTTCAGCTCCAAGTCCAGCTGCTGGCTTAAAGTGAAAGGCTGGTAGGAAATCTGGCTGATCTCGACATGCAGCTCGCTTTTGCCCAGTTTGGCCTTTTCTTTATCTGACAAGTGCAGCTTCAACTTGTAGCTGGCATCAGAGTCCGTATAGGTCAATTTATTCTTGCTCAGCTTCTTGCCACTGGCATCGACCAGGCTGGCCTTGATGGTCTTGACCCCGGTCAATTTCGCGGCTTTAAGGCCAACCCCCTTGACCACCACCCCGCTGGCCAGAGCCCGCTCTTTTTGGCTCGCTGACAGTTTTTGGTAGCGGCTGGGGCTAATTGCCTTATAGCTTAGCCAAAGCAGCGGGAAGGCCTCTGTGGTCTTGTAGAGCTCGGCCTGGTAGACAGACTCCTGATTTTGATCTTTTTTCTCCTTGCCAGCAGCGATCAGGTCGTAAGTCCCGGGCACCTTGCTACCGTTTACTGAGTATTTTTGGTTAAAAATATAGCGGACGCCCAGGAAATTGTTCAATATCGTCCGGTCATCAAGCTGGTGGAAGGGAATGTTGTTGTCATACTGCAGGTTGCCCAGGTCGGTCGAGAACTGACCCAGGTACTGGTTCTGGATGGAATAGTAAGATGACACGTTGGCCAGGCCGCTGGTCAAGTCGTTAAACAGCTTCTTCTGGCTGACAAACTGGTTATTTGACACCGTGTTGACCCGGTAAAAGCCGGCCGGCAGGATATGGTTCAAGCCGCCATAGCGGTCTTCCGCGATTTGCTCATATTCCCCCCTGACCAGCATGTTGGCCGCAAAGTTGCCATTGTATGGAAGAGCCGCGTACAGGGCGTTAAAGGCCAAGTTAGCCGCTACAGTAAGCAATAACGCCCGCTTTAAAGCCCGTCCTTCGTTGACCAGGTAGCTGGCCCCCAGACTGAGCAAGAGGAAGATGACTGGCAAGAAGAGCTTGTAGTCATTTTCCAAAAAGGACATGGCGACCAGGTAGACCAAGTAGATCCCGCTGGTGGTAAAAATCAGCCGCATCTCCTTTTGACTGACCGCCTGCTCACTGATGGCCTTGACAAAGACCATCACGCTGAAGGCAAAAGGCAGGTACAAGAGCAGAGTCCAGCGGTTTGACGCTGACATCCCCCCGTTAAAGACTGCCCCGACTGCCGGGATCAAGAGCATGACTGCCCCTAATAACAGAGAAGCAGCGACCAGCCGGTACTTGCGCCAGTTACGGAAGAGGTAGACCAGGGCCGGCAGGATGATGCTGGCCAGGCCCAAGGCTGACCAGAACATCAACTTCCAGTTGTCCCCGTCAATCAGTTCCTTTGGCAAAAGCAAGTAGTAGTAGGCCGGATAAAAGGTCAAGCCATTGGCAAACTGCGATCCGGTCCGGGTGGAGTTGACCACGGCCAAAAGTTCCGGCAAAAGCAGGCCGGCTGACAGAAGGACCGCTCCTAAACTGGTAAAGAAGAGCTTCTTAATTGTCGGCCAGAAAGGAATCTTTTTCCAATAAGCCAGGCCCCAGCGCAAAAACAGGTAAATGATTGCCCCCAGGCCCAGGACAAAGGCCAGGTAATAGTTGCTGACCAGCATCCAGACAAAGACCCCGAATAAGGGCCAGGCGCTGCCCCCCTGCAAGAGTCGCTCCAGCTGGACCACGATCAAGGGAAAAAGAATAAAGGTCGTGGTGAACATTGGCTGGGCCAGGGACGCGTACAGCAGGTAGGCATTGACCATGTAGACACCGCTGCCAATCAAGACAACACCGTCTTTAAAGTCAAAATGGCGGGCAAAATAAACAAAGGCCAAACCCACGCAGTAAAGGCGCAACAGTAGGATCAGCTGGTAGGCAAAGACCAGGTGGCTGGTCGGAAATAAAAGGGCCAGATAGGCAAAGACGTCACCAATCGTATAGTAAGAAAAGACTGAAAACAGGTCACTGCCCAGGCCCATGGTCCAGGACCATTCAGCTGGCCCCTGGCTTAAGTGGCGCAGGAAACTGAACACGTACTCCCGGTACTTGACCAGCAAGGGCAGGTGCTGGTTGGCCGTGTCAGTGTTCCAGATCAGGCTATGGCCCGTAACCAAGTAAGGTCCAAAAACAAAGGCCGCCAAAAAGAGGAAGAAGACAGAGTACTTCCAGTAGACGGCCCGGTCACGCTTTTTGTTAAAGCTGAATTGCAAAATCATCCCTCCAAAATGTTTAATGGTCTGTCTTTTTATTCTACCGCTTTTCTTCCCTGCCCGCTAAAAGGCTAGAAAATATTAAAAAAGAAAAATGACCAGCAAAAGCTGGTCATCATCCAAAATTCTAATTTCTCAGCTGTTCGTAAAGATCCTGCATTTCCTGGTCATCTGGCACAAGCTTCAAGTACTTTTCCAGCAATTGCCGGGCCAGATCGCCATGGGCGCTCTCTTGAGCAAAGGAGATCATTCCCCGCAAGAAGGCAGGACTGGTCTGCAGGCTCTGGTAGGCCAAGAGATATTCCTGCAGGGCCTGGTCATATTTTTCCATTTCCTGGTAGGACCGGGCCATGTTCCAGTGGGCCTGGGGCTCCAGGTCGCTGTCAGCCAGAGCAGTAAACAAGGCCAAGGAGTCCTCTGCCCGCCCCTGGGCTAAGTAGAGGTCGCTCAGCAAGAGGCGGAGGCTGGAATTGTCCGGGTTGACCTCAAGGCCCCGCTGCAAGAGGTCCTCAGCATCCTCAGCCTTGCCTAATTTGGCAGCTGCCTTAGCCCCAGTCAGGTAAAGCTCTTCATCCAGCTCATTGTAGCCCAGGCCCGTCTGAGCGGCAAATAGGGCTTCTTCTGGGTTGTCTTCTTCCTGGTAGGCCTTGGCCAGGAAAGGATAAGCGTTGACGTAGTCAGGGCTTTGCTTAATGACATCATCAAGGAAGGAAATGGCCTTGTCAAACTGGCCGGCCTCTTCCATGATTACCCCGGCTTGGTACTTGGCGTCGATGTCCAGGAGGTCTTCTTTATGGTCATTGATAAAAGCAGCTGCTTCTTCATACCGGCCCAGTTTAGCCAGGGTCTGGAAGACCCGCTGGTTAAGATTGACTTCCCCGAACATGGTCTGTCTTTGCCGCAAGTCCTGGTACAGAGGCAGGGCCTGGTCGTTCAAGTCGCTCATGTAGTCCAGTTCCGCCAGGCCAAAAGTAATGGCATCTTCATCCGGGGCCTGCTGCCGGGCCTGCTCCATCTTGGCCCGTGCCGTTTCGATCAGGCCCTCGCTTTGGTAGTAGTCAGCCTGGACCAGGAGGCTTTCCAGATAGGCATCTGAATCAGCCGGCACATTGTAAAGCAGGGTCAAGCCATCGTCCTCTGCTCCGTCATTGAGGAGGATTTCGGCCAGATAGACCTTGAAGAGGTCTTCATTGGGAAAATCAGCGATCAAGCTGCGGTAGACTTCCTTGGCCAGGTCGGTAAAGCCCAGGTCGGTCAGGTTTTCCGCCAGAGACGCCAGGATCTCCGGATCATCGTTTTCCAGGGCCTGCTTCAAGAGGGCGCGGCTCTCGCTGAAACGGTGACCTTGAATCGCGTCCAACAATTGTTCAGAATATGTCATCTTTGTCCTCACTTTCTGCTTACTATTGTACCGTAACTAGTCAGCTAAATAAGTTTTTTTGCCCAAACAAAAAAACGCCAGAAATACCGGCGTTTCTTTATTTTAAAGCGCGTCAATTACTTAACAGCGTCCTTAAGAGCCTTACCTGGCTTAAATGCAGGAACCTTGCTTGCTGGAATTTCAATTTCAGCACCAGTTTGTGGGTTGCGGCCCTTGCGAGCTGCACGGTCACGTACTTCGAAAGTGCCGAAGCCGATCAGTTGCACCTTTTCGCCCTTAGCCAAGTCTTCTTGGATTGCTTCGAAAACTGCGTCAACAGCTTCTGAAACGTCCTTCTTAGTCAACTTAGTCTTTGCAGCTACTTCTGAAACTAATTCTGCCTTATTTGCCATGTGGAATTCACCTCCTATAAATTAGACTCGCGTCTAATCACTTCATTTCTCTTGTAGAAATGAGGGACACTGAGCGCTTGCTGCATTCAATTAATTCCCTGCTCTCTAAAATATCACAAGAACGTTGTCCCTACAAGGCTTTTAGCCCGCGGCTTAGCACTTTTTCAAGAGAATGTCACAAATTGAAAAAGAAAAGCCCGATCCTACTTCCGCTTACGCGGCAGGATCTTGATCGGAGTCCCGGTGAAGTCGAAATTCTCCCGCAGCTGGTTGATCAAAAAGCGCTGGTAGGAGAAGTGCATCAGTTCTGGATCGTTGCAGAAAACAACGAAAGTCGGCGGATTGGTCTTGACCTGGGTCATGTAGTAGACCCGGAGCCGCTTGCCCTTGACCATCGGCGCCGGCACCAAGCGGCTGGCTTCCAGGAGCAGGTCGTTTAAGACGGATGACTGGATCCGCTGGTTCTTATTCTCGTAAACTTCCTTGACCATCTTTGGCAATTGGTCGATGTTCTTGCCGGTCTTGGCCGAAACAAAGACAATTGGGGCATAGTCCAGGTAGGAGAATTCTTCCCGGATAACCGCTTCAAAGTCCTTGCCGGATGAAGAGTCCTTCTTCGGCAAGTCCCACTTGTTGACGGCGATAATCATCCCCAGGCCCGCTTCATGGGCGTAGCCGGCCACGTGCTTGTCCTGCTCTCTGATCCCGGTGCTGGCATCCAGGACCAGGATGGCCACGTCTGACCGTTCCATGGCGCTCATCGCCCGCATGACGGAGTACTTTTCAGTCTTCTCATAGACCTTGCCCCGCCGTCTGATCCCGGCTGTGTCAACAACCCGGAACTTGGTTCCATCCTTGACGAATGGCGTGTCAATGGCGTCTCTGGTCGTCCCTTCTTCGTTGGCCACAATCACCCGTTCTTCGCCCAACAGGCGGTTGACGATGGATGACTTGCCCACGTTTGGCCGGCCGATCACGCTGAAGGAGATAACCCCTTCTTCGGTCTTTTCGGCATCGGCCGGGAAGTTCTTGACTACTTCGTCCAGCAGGTCACCGATCCCCGTCCCGTGGGAACCGGAAACCGGGATTGGGTCGCCTAAGCCCAAGCTGTAGAAGTCATAGATATCGGTCCGCTGCTCAGGGTTGTCTGCCTTGTTAACGGCCAAAAGAACTGGCTTATCGGCCCGGTAGAGCAGGTGGGCGATCCGTTCGTCCAGACTGGTCACCCCCTGGCTGGCATCGGCCAGCATGACGATAACGTCGGCCTCTTCAATAGCGATTTCCGCCTGGGCCCGGATTTCTTCGTCAATCGTACTGTCTTCCCAGGTAATCCCCCCGGTGTCGATGATGCTGAACTGGTGGCCCATCCAGCTGGCCCGGGCATAGTTCCGGTCCCGGGTCACGCCTGGCCGGTCTTCCACGATCGCCACCCGTTCATTGATAATCCGGTTGAACAGGGTTGACTTGCCCACGTTTGGCCGCCCTACGATGGCAACAATTGGTAATGGCATCTTTTCACCTCTTTTGCTTTCTATTGATTATTGTCAAACAAAAAGACCGACCAACGGTCGGTCTTTTTAGTGCTGATTAACGGTTCTTAAGTTGGTCACCGATCATGTCACCAAGTGAGAAGCCGTTGTCGTCGTTGTTCATGTACTTGCGAGCAAATGCGTCGTTGTTTGATGAGCGACGTGCGCGAGGTCTGTCGTTTGATGAAGAAGCGTTCTCTGGATCAGCTTGCTTAATTGACAGGGAGATTCTTCTTTTACTTGGGTCAATGTTAAGAACCTTAACCTTGACCTTTTGACCTACAGTCAAGACGTCGCTTGGCTTGTCAACGTGCTTGTATGAAATTTCTGAAACGTGTACCAAGCCTTGGATGCCGTCAGCAACTTCAACAAAGGCACCGAAGTTGGTCAAAGACTTAACTTCGCCTTCAATTACATCGCCTTCGTTCAAGCTTGAAGTAGCTTGTTCGAATGGGGATGGTTCAGTTTGCTTGATTGACAGGGAGATACGGTGACGGTCATTGTCAATGCCAATAACCTTAACCTTAACATCTTGGCCAACCTTCAAGACGTCGCTTGGCTTGTCAACGTGCTTGTATGAGATTTCGGAGATGTGTACCAAACCGTCAACGCCGCCGATATCAACGAATGAGCCAAAGTTGGTCAAACGTGATACCCGGCCTTCAACTACGTCGCCGACAACCAGTTGTGAAGCAACGTTTTCAAAGGCTTGTTCGCGTTCTTCTTCGATCAGTTCCTTGTGGGAAAGGATCAGACGGTTCTTAGCCGGGTCGATTTCAGTAATCTTAACCTTGATAGCCTTACCGATGTAAGGCTTAAGGTCTGAAACGAAGCGGTTTGAGATCAAGCTTGCTGGCAAGAAGCCGCGGGTGCCGACATCAACGAGCAAACCACCGCGAACTGATGAAGTAACCTTACCTTCGATAGTCTTGCCTTCTTCGAAGTCCTTTTGCAGCTTGTCGTAAGCTTCGCGTTCCTTAACGCGGGTTACTGAGAAGAAAAATTCACCGTTTTCCTTGTCACCGCCTGCACGACGAACTACGTAAACCTTGAAGGTATCACCTGGCTTAACTTCGTCACGCAAGTTGACACTACGGTCGTTGGTGAAATCACGGCGAGTGATTACACCTTCAACGCCGGCGCCTTGAACACCAACGTTAATTTGGCCATCTTCAACGCTCAAAACGTTAACGTCAACGATGTCGCCTGCCTTAACTTCTTGCATTTGAGCAAGAGCATCTAAAAATTGATTGTTTTCTGACATAAATACAAAATGCCTCCCTGTTTATTCGTTCTCTATTTTACCAAAAAATAGATGAATTTGCTACTATTTTACCAGACTTTTTTTGACTTTACTTGCTGGTATTTGTTTTTTTAGCAATTTCGGCCAAGATAGCGGCAACAACCTGGTCAATCGTTAAATTAGTTGAATCGATTTCGATTGCATCCGCTGCCTTCTTCAAAGGTGAAACTTCACGGTGGGAGTCAAGGTAGTCCCGCTTGGCGATATCAGCTTCGATTTCCTCAACCGTCTGCTTGGCCTCAATCCCCTTTTCCTGCCAGTCCAAAAGCCGTCTTTCTGCTCTAGACCGGGCGCTGGCAACCAGGAAGATCTTGACTTCAGCCTCAGGCAAAACCGTGGTCCCGATGTCGCGGCCGTCCATGATCACGTTGGTTGACCCGGCAAGTTTTCTTTGCAGGTCAACCATCTTGCTTCTGACCCCCGGCAGGGCTGAGACCTGGGAGACATTAGCCGTGATTTCCGGGGTCCGGATTTCCAAAGACACGTCTTCCCCGGCTACCAGAACCTTCTGGCCGCTTTCGCCGGGCTCTAAAACGATGCCGTCTTCGTCGATCGCCTTTAAAATCCCGGCTTCATCCCCATAGTCCAGGCCGTGCTTGCGGGCGATAAAAGTACATGCCCGGTACATAGCACCCGTGTCGATATAAACGAATGACAGCTTATTGGCCACAATCTTGGCCACCGTGCTCTTACCTGCTGAAGCAGGTCCATCAATTGCTACTTGCATAACATCAAAATGAAGCGACTCGTATCGCTTCAATCCTTTCCAATAAATTCAGCTATTTGGCTTGCTTGATCTTCAGTTTCTGACCAACTGCCAGGGTTGAGCTGGTATCCAGACCATTTTGCTCAGCCAGCTCTTCGGCGCTTATGCCGTACTTCTGGGCGATCGCGGCCCAGCTGTCGCCGGCCTTGACCACGTAAGTCTTGACCTTGGGAGCAGGCTTGGCCTTGCTAGTCTTTTCAACGGCCGGCTTGGGCTTGGCCTGCTCTTTCTTTGCTTGCGGAACGGCGTAGTCACTGTTTTGACTGGTGATCAGCGGCACGGCTGCCAAGGCCATCATAACCGCGATCAAGAGGGCCGTCCACCACGGCGCCTGCTTGTTCTTGCGCTCTTCTCTGACCGCTTGCTGGCGGGCCAGACGTGACAAGGGCTTTTGGGCATTTTGATCCATCTAGCTTCCCCCTTTAAGCTTACATTTTAACATAAAACCAGGTGCTAATCGAAAAGAAAAGGCCTTCCTTAAGGAAAGCCTCATCTAATATTTTATTTGTCTTTTCGCATTAGTACTTGCTGGAAACGCTGAAGTGCTTGATCACGAATGGCTTGATCGTCTTTAAGACAGATTCAAAGAGGATGTAGACCACAACTGAGTTGATGGCCCCCTTGATCAAGTTGAATGGGACGATGATGCCCATGATGTAGCTGGACATGCTTGGAATGTGCAGCATCTTGCCCAGGTAAGTCTGTTCAGTAAAAGTGAGCAGCTGAGCGTAGCTCATGTGCATCCCCGCTGCCTGCGGCACTGAAGTGTAGGCGTAAACCGGAGTCAAGAGGAACTGGTTGGTCAAAGCCATGACCACCGTCAATGACAAAACGCCCAAAAGCAGGCCCAGGGCCGGCAGCAGGTAGCCCTTCAGGCTCTTTCTGTCTTCTTCCTTGACTGAGCCAGCCAGGAAGTAAAATGGCAGGGCAAAGGCCATTGAAGCCAGGAAGGCAGCCAGTTCACCGACCAGTGACGGGAGGGCAAAGCCGGCAAAGATCAAGGACAAAAGGCACTTGATCGCGGCTACGGCCACCCCGCCGCCGATGCCGAAGATAAAGGTGGTAATGACCACGATGACGTCTGAGAAGTCCATCTTCAAAAAGCTGACACCCGGCATGATCGGGAATTCAAACTTCATCACCACAAAGGCGATGGCCCCGATCATGGCATAAGCGAGCCAGTTGCTGACTGATTTATCTGTCTGTTTGTTAGCAGCTTCCATATTAACATACCTCCATTAAAAAAGTCCGTTGCCTCGAAGAGCAACAGACCTTTCTTAGTAAGCATGCTTATTATTCCAGCGTCTGCCTTCTTCCATCTAGACTATAACTATCGGTAGCTTTACAGCATTCAACCACTCGCGTGGCTCGCGGACTTGCACCGCCGGTCGGGATTTTCACCCTGCCCCGAAGACAACTTGTATTATTTTTGATTACGTTTACATTCTAATCCACTTGCTTGAGTCTGTCAACTTCTTTGCGGTTTAATTCCCGGTACTGTCCGGATGTAAGGCCTTGCAAGTCCAGGAAGGAGTAGCGTTCTCTGGACAATTTGTCAACCAGGTGATTGACAGCTTTAAACATTTCCTTGACCTGGTGGTAGTGGCCTTCATGGATGGTCAGCTGGACGATCTGGGTCTGGGCCCGGGGATTGGTCTTCAAAACCTTGACTTGGGCCGGCTTGGTCTTGTAGCGGCCGATCTGGACCCCCTTCTTCAAGGCCTTGATTTCATCTGGCTGCAGAATGCCCTTGATCTTAGCCACGTAGACCTTGTCAACTTCGTTTCTCGGGTGCATGAGTAGGTTGGCCAGTTCCCCGTCATTGGTCATCAAGAGCAGGCCGGAAGTGTCGTAGTCCAAGCGGCCAACCGGGTAAAGGCGGTATGGCAAATCAGTAAAGTAGTCTGCCACCGTCTTGCGGCCCTTGTTATCCTTAACCGCGGAGATCACGCCCCGGGGTTTGTAAAAAAGATAAGTATGGTGGCTTTCTCTTTCAATCGGCTGGTTGTCAACAACAACTTGTTCAATCGAGCTGACCTTGGTCCCCAGCTTGGTTACCACTTGCCCGTCGACTCTGACCCGGCCGGCCAGGATCATTTTTTCCGCTTCTCTTCTGGAAGCGATCCCCGCCTGGGCGATCACTTTTTGCAAACGTTCTTCCGCCATTATAAATCCTCCATCTTCTGCAATGCTTCATCAGCCGTGCCGTTTTCGGCAAACAGGTCTACCTGGCCGTCGGCATCAAAGCTGCTGTCTTCAAAATTCTCAATTACCGGCAGATCCGCCAGAGACTTGTAGCCAAAGTACTGGAGGAAATAATCGGTCGTCACGTACAGCTTGGGGTGGCCCGGGGCGTCCTTAACCCCCTGGGCCTTGACCAGGCCACGCCAAACCAGGGTCTGCAGGGCACCAGAAGAGTTGACCCCCCGGATTTCATCGATCTCAATTCTGGTAATCGGCTGCCGGTAGGCCACGATCGCCAGAATTTCCAAGGCTGATTGGCTGATATTCTTGGTCAGGTCCTTGTTGAAATAGGCTTCAACCAGGTCGCTGACTTCCCCGCTGGTCGTTAATTTATATTCGTCGTTGATTTCCAAAAGCTGCAGGCCGCAGGCCGGATCACTGGCCAGTTTTTCCTGCAGCCTTTTGGCCAGACTCTCAATTTCCGGGTCCGCCAGCTGCAGCAGGTCCCGCAGCTGCTCTTTCTTGATCCCGCCGTCGCCGGCCATATAAAGGAGGGCTTGCAGCTTGGCTATTTTACTCGTCATGCTTGCTTCTCTCTATTTCCAAGTCGCCAAAGCGGCGCTTTTGCCTAACTTTCAAGTACTGGTCCTTGGCCAGTTCCAAAATTGCCAAAAAAAGGCCAACCAGGTCGGCCAGGCTTTCCACCTGGTCAGTCAAGGCAAAAAAGCTGACCCGGCCCTGCTGCTCTAAAACTTCCTTCAGCCAGGCAATCATTTCCTGGATCGGCCGGCCGGTCAAGGTCACCTGGGCATGGTCGTTCCTTTTCTTAAAGCGGCGCATAGCCAAAATAAAGCTGGCCGTCAGGTCCTGCTGGCTGATTTGCCCTAAAGGCAGGGGCTGAACCTTGGCCCCTACAGCCACGCTGGGCTCCTTGGCGGCCAAAACTGGCACCTCGTCATTTCTGACCTTGAAGTAGGCCGAAATCTTTTTAAAGACGGAATACTGAACCAGTTGCTCAACCAGTTCTTCCCGGGGGTCGGCAAATTCTTCTTCTGTCTCGACAAAGTCGTTTTTCGGCAGCAGATACTGGGACTTGATCCGCAGCAAGGTTGCCGCCATCACGAAATATTCCCCGGCTAGTTGCAGGTTCAGCCGCTGCATCTGCTGGAGGTAGTCCAGGTACTGCTGGGTAATCCGGGCAATCGGGATGTCATAGATGTCTAATTCCTGCGACCGAATCAGGTGGAGCAAAAGGTCCAGGGGGCCTTCAAAATTCGGCAGCTCAATGGTCATGCCTTCATTCATCATTGTTCAAGTACTTCATCAAATAGGTATATTCCGGAACCGTCATTACTTTTTGCTTGCCAGCTTCCTGGGCCAGTTCCCGCATGATTTCCGAAAAATGCTCATCATCCCGGAAACCCGGTGCTAAAGACAAATAGCGCAGGACCAGGCAGCCGGCCCCGGTCTCGCAGCCCGCCAGGCCGACGATGTTTTGGTCCTCGTCCCGGTAAAGGTAGAGCTGGTGGGCTGGGTCTTCAGCGTAAAGCTGCATCTCTTCCTTCAAATTCTGCAGGTTCTTGAAATCCGGCAGATAGGACAAGAGGCCCATGGCGACTTTTTCATAATCTTTCTTATATGGTACTAGCATATGATCGCCTCTAAATGCGGGGATGGGTCTTTTGGTAGACGTCCAGGATATGCTTCTGGGTCAGATTAGTATAGATTTGGGTCGTGGAAATGTCAGTATGGCCCAGAATTTCCTGGACCACCCGCAAATCCGCCCCATGCTCCAGCAAATGGGTCGCGAAGCTGTGGCGGAGGGTGTGGGGAGTCACATCCTTGGCAATGCCGGCCTGCTGGCAGTACTTCTTGATCTTCTGCCAGACGGCCTGCCGGGTCAACTGCCCGCCCCGGCTGTTCAAGAACAGGTAATCGCTGCTCTTGCCCCGCTTTAAAAGCTGCTGGTCCCTGACAGGCAGATAGCGCTTAATCCAGTCTAAGGCCAGGGCGCTCACCGGAATAAGCCGTTCCTTGCTCCCCTTGCCCAGGACTTTGATCAGCTGCAGGTCGGCATGGACATCGGCTAATTGCAAGTTGACCGCTTCGCTGACCCGCATCCCCGTCGCGTAAAGCAGTTCCACAAGGGCCCGGTCGCGGATTCCTAAATCCGTAGTCAGATCTGGCTGCTCTAAGAGCTTGCCCACTTCAGCCTCAGTCAAAGCCAAGGGCATCCGCTTCTCCCGCTTGGGAGCATCAATCTGGCTCATGGGGTCCAGGGCGATCAGCTGCTGGCGGACCAGCCACTGGTAAAAGCGGCTCAGGGTCGACACCAGCCGGCTGATAGAGCTGTTAGCCTTGCCCAAGTCCCGCTCTTTAGCTAAAAAAGCATCGATTTCCACGGCTTCCAGCGGCCAGGCGGGCATCTGCTCTTCTTTGACAAAGGCCAGAAACTCCAGCAAATCCTGCTTGTAGGCCGCGATGGTATTCGGACTGAGTCCCCGCTCAATCTGGCTGTAGCGCAGATAATCGTTTATCTGCTCAGCGAGCTTATTCATCCGCCTCATCCTTAATCAGCTTGATCGTGCCGGCTTCCTTGTCCTGGCTGACCAGGCCCCGCTTGATCAAGTTGCCTAAGGCCCGCTTAAAGGCAGACTTGGAGATGCCGAAATAGTCCTTGATGGCCTGGGCCTCGCTCTTGTCGCTAAATGGCAGGGTCTTGTCGCCCTTGCGGCGCAAAGACATCATGATCATAGCCGCGTCATCGTCAATTTCTTCAAAAGACCGGGGCAAAACGCTCATGTTCAAGCGGCCATACTGGCTGACCCCGATTACCCGGGCCTTTACTTCCTCACCCAGCCGCAGCGGCTGCTGCATTTGAGATTCATGGATGAAGCCCAAATAGTAGTCATTGGTCAAAACAAAGCAACCCAGGGACTTGCTGGAGTATACCCGGGCCAGCAGGTTCTTGTTGACCAGGTTGTTGGGGAAACGGACAGCGATTTGGTCAAAGACGTTTTCGTCAGCGGCCTTGGCCCAGATCCGGTCCTTGTCATCAGTTTCCAGCCGCACCAAAAGACGGTCATCTTTTTGCGGCCAGCGGGCCGGGTCAAGTGGCAGGTCGTCCAGGGACATAACTATATCCTTATCAGGCAAGCCAACGTCCAAAAAGACCCCCAGCCCCCGCTGGACCCTGGTAACCGTGGCCCAGCCGTATTGGTCAGCCTGGGCAAAAGGCAGGAACTGGGTCATTTCCCGTTCATGTTTTTGGTTATCATAAATAAATCCCGTGATTTGCCCGCCAATTTCCGGCGTCTCTTCCTGGGTGATTTCTTCTTTCTTCAATTTGAACGTTAAGCCATCAATCTGCACGAAATAGGCTTCAGCGTTGCTGTCAGTGATTTTACCGGTCCGGATTTCTCCAAGCATAGTCTGCCTCCAACTTTACATAATTCTAATACTAGTATACGGGAACAAAGAAAGAAAATAAAGCAATTAACAATAGTTTTTCTGCCAGTTCGCTGATTTTTTTCAATTCACGCATATTTTTTTCTATTTTAAAGCAAGTTTTGACCAAGTTCTTTAATTAATCTAGGTAATCAACGAAAAGGAGGCTTACATGACCAAGAAAAAACACCTTTACGAAGTTGACCTGATGCGCTGCTTCTTTATGTTCGGCATCGTGCTCAACCACGTGGCCAGCACATTTGCCGCGGCTTTAGGCAACAAGGCGACCCCTGCCGGCCGCTTTTCAGTATCAACCCACTTGATCCTGCACTTTCCCCGCTTCGGCTTTATGTTCATCACCGGCCTGGTTCTCTTTTTAGGCTACTGGGGCCGGCCTAAAAAACAAAACTGGCTGGTCTTCTGGAAAAAGCGCTATATCGGCAGCGGTATTCCCTACCTCTTCTGGAACGGCCTCTTTTTGGCCTTTCTCTTGCTGACCAGCGGCTCTTTTAGCTGGAACAAGTGGCTGACCGGCTGGCTGGAAGCCATCAGCAAGGGCAACCAGTTCTACTTCAGTCCACCCTCCTGCGCCTAATCGACGGCCTGGAAGCACCGACAGCCGGGAAAATCACCATGAACGGACAAAAATTATCCGGCCTCAACCAGCAGGCCCGGGTCATGTTCCAAGATGATCGCCTTTTAGCCCGGGTGGGCCTGGAAGAATACGCTGACGCCTACCCGGCCACCCTGTCCGGGGGGGCAAAGACAAAGAGCTGCTTTAGCCAAAGCCCTCCTGTCCTCTCCCCAGCTCCTGCTTTTGGACAACCCCCTCGGAGCCCTTGATGCCTTGACCAGATCCAAGATGCAGGAGCTCATCCTCCAGGTCTGCAAGGAAGAGGGCATCACCACAGTGCTCGTTACCCACGACGTCCGGGAAGCCACCATCATGGCCAACAAGATCTGGGTCATCAAAAACCAAGGGATCGCGGCAGAAATGATCAACGACTTCCGCGACCAAGACGATGACCAGGCCCAACTGGCCAAGGACAAGATCTTCCACGACACCTTGCAGATCATCTTAGGTGAAGATGACCTTGCAGCTTAACAATTAAAAAAGTGATAATTTAACTCTAGCTCAGCTGGAGTTTTTTAATGCGCTTTTTCCTCCCTGCTAAACAGCCCATATCGGTCTTCTAAGGTCGGCTATTCTTTTTGGGTAGATTAAACGATTTAAAGCGGCTCAGCAGTTTAAAATACCTCTTCTGCCTTAGCTATATTCAAGGCAATCATTAAAGAAAGCAGAGAAAAAATTGGCAAAGAAAAAGAGCTCAATCGATTGATTGAACTCTTTTTTCTGTGGTTGTCAGACTTGCAATCCTAGATTACAGGTTTGAAACTTCACCTTGGTAAATTGCGCCGCGACGTGCGTCAACAGTCAAAGTTGAGCCGTCAGCGATCTTTGAAGTTGCGTCAGCAGCACCGACAACAACTGGAATGCCGAGTGATACGCCGACAACAGCTGCGTGGCTGGTCAAGCCGGAAGCTTCAACGATCATACCGCTGGCCTTCTTGATAGCTGGCATGTAGTCCTTGTCAGTAGTCTTAGCTACCAGGATGTCGCCTTCGTGAACCTTAGCGTTGGCTTCTTCAGCGCTGTTCGCAACAACAGCCTTGCCGATAACTGAGCCAGTGCCTACGCCCAAACCTTGAGCAAGTTGGTTGCCGATGATTTGCAGCTTCATCAAGTTAGTAGTACCTGATTGGCCGAATGGTACGCCGGCAACGATGATTACCAGGTCGCCATCCTTAACGAAACCGTGTTCCTTAGCTACGCGGGCAGCTTCTTCGAACATTTCGTCAGTGTTTGAAGGTTGCTTTGCCAAAACTGGTTCAACGCCCCAAACGATACCCAATGAGTGTTGGATCTTTTCATCGAAAGTCAAGGCAACGATGGTTGCGTCTGGACGGTACTTGGAGATCATACGAGCTGAGTAGCCGGAGCTAGTAGCAGTAATGATAGTCTTAACGCCCAGTTCTTGAGCAGTGCGGACAACTGATTCACCGATAGCTTCAGTAACGTTTGAACCCTTGTATTCTTCAAAGCGTTGCAGAGCCAGAGTGTTCCGGGTGTCCATTTCCTTTTCAGTCCGAATGTTGATGTCGTGCATAGCTTGAACTGATTGTACTGGGTACAAACCGTTTGCTGATTCACCTGACAGCATAGTTGCGTCAGTACCGTCAAGAACGGCGTTAGCAACGTCAGTCACTTCGGCACGGGTTGGACGTGGGTTTTCTTGCATTGAGTCCAGCATTTGAGTAGCAGTGATAACTGGCTTGCCCAAAGCGTTGCACTTCTTGATCAAAGTCTTTTGAACAAATGGCACGTTGATGAATGGGATTTCAACACCCATGTCACCACGGGCAACCATCAAACCATCTGAAACTTGCAAGATTTCGTCGATGTTGTCAATACCTTCTTGTGATTCAATCTTTGGGAAGATCTTAACGTATGATGCGTTAGCTTCTTCGCAAAGTGCGCGAATGTCAAGAATGTCTTGAGCCTTACGTACAAATGAAGCAAAGATGAAGTTAATACCGTGCTTCAAACCAAAGCGGATGTCGTCAGTGTCCTTTTCAGTAATCCCTGGGAGGCGGATTTCAACACCTGGAGCGTTAACACCCTTCTTTGAGCCGATGACACCAGTGTTTTGAGCTTCACAAACCAATTCGCGCTTTTCTTCGTCCTTGGCCTTGATAGTCAAACCAACAGCACCGTCGTCGATCAATACAGTGCCGCCTACGTGAGTGTCGTCGAACAGACCTGGGTAGGTAACGTGGATCATGTCCTTGTTGCCGGCCTTGGTTGCGTCCATTGACACGCGGATTTCGTCACCAGTGTTGATAGTGAACTTGCCGCCTTCTTGGTCAGTGGTTCTGATTTCAGCACCCTTGGTGTCCAAAGCGATGCCTAAAAGCTTGCCAGTCTTCTTTTCAACTTCACGAACCATGTTCATTCTTGCCAAGTGTTCTTCGTGGTCACCGTGTGAGAAGTTGAAGCGGAATACGTTTGCCCCTGCTTCGGCTAACTTGGTAATAGTTTCAATATCGTTTGAAGCTGGCCCTAAAGTACTAACAATCTTCGTTTTTTTCATCTTGAAAAAATCTCCCTAAATCAAAAACTATAAAAATAACTATCTTGATAAATCTGCGTTGAGCTTTAACAAGTCATAGTCACCCTTGTGAGACTCATCAAACAAATCAAGGATGTCGTGTGAAGTAACCTTGCCGTTTTCAATGCCGACAGCCAGGCCGCCCTTGCCTTCCAAAAGAAGGTGAACGGCTTCACTGCCCAGCTTGGAAGCCAGCACCCGGTCAGAAACAGTTGGCGTGCCGCCCCGCTGCATGTGACCCAAAACATTGGCCCGGACGTCGAAGTCACCATACTTCTTCAGTTGAGCCATGAATTGGTCAGCGGTCATTACGCCTTCAGCAACGACTACCAAACCGTGGTCCTTGCCGCTTTCCTGGGCTTGCTTGAGCCGGTTGGCGATTTCTTCGACATCATATGGTCTTTCAGGAATGACGATCGCGTCCGCCCCGCAGGCTACGCCGACGCGCATAGCGATGTCACCACAGTTGCGGCCCATTACGTTGACAATGAAGACCCGGTGGTGGCTGGAAGCAGTGTCACGGATCTTGTCGATCGCGTCCATTGCCGTCATGCAGGCCGTGTCATAGCCGATCGTGGCATCCGTGTAAGGGATGTCGTTATCGATCGTGCCTGGCAGGCCAATTGAGTTGAAGCCGTGGCGGGTCAGCTGCAGGGCGCCATGGTAGGAACCATCCCCACCAATAACGACAACAGCATCGATGCCGTGCTTCTTCAATTGCTCAATACCAGCCAGCTGTCCTTCTTCTTCTGCAAATTCAGGATAACGCGCAGAGTAGAGGAAGGTACCGGAAACATTGATCAAGTGGGCTACGTCTTCACTTTCCAATGGGAAAATGTCGCCCGCAACCAAACCTGCAAAACCGTATCTGATACCGAAAACTTCCAAACCGTTCGCGATCGCGACTCTGGTTACGGCTCTTACGGCTGCATTCATACCAGGGGCGTCACCGCCGCTAGTCAAAATACCAATCCGTTTCATGAATTCACCTCATCATGATTTAAATTGTGTAATATCTCACATCACATAAATCATAACATTTTTCCCGCATAAAGTCTTGTAAAATCTGGTTTAAATTCGATTTTTTCAGACTTTCGACCTGTTAGGGCTTACAAATCCCAGCCTGGCGTTTATTATTTATTTCACTAGGAGAGATTTTTTTCAAAAAAGCAAATTGGTCAAGTCGTTTTCAGCGCAAATTTACCTGCTTCATGTCCCAAATTTTGAAGTCCAGGCTCTCTCTTTGGCCTAAAGCTTCCAGCTTGAGCAGGTAGTAGTCATTTACCTGTAAATTCAAAGTTAATTTGGCCAGTTCCCCGGCAAAAAGCCAGCACCTGTAGCGGCCGGAAGAATCAGCCAGAATCAAGGTCGCCATCTTCCGTCCCCGCTTGTCTTCCTGGTAGCGGACAGCCAAAAGCTTGGCCAGGGCCTGGCCCCTTTCTTTAACCTGGAAGTCGCCTAAGCGCTTGGTCCGGTAGTGCTGGTCAAAATAACGCTCAAGAGCCAGGTCCTTAGGCTTGACGGTAACCGGCTTGACTTCTTCAGCCTGCTCGAGCTGCTTTAAGTCCAAAAGGCGCAAATCCTGCAAGATCAGCTGGTAGCCCCGGCTGTCCTTTTGGTCTTCTTTTTTGTCAACTTGCAGGAGGTAGACGGCGTTTTCTTTCAGAATTTGGGCAAAGCGGCGGTACTGGCTGGTAAAAATGGTCACCTTCTCGCTGGTCTGTCCGTCGCTAAAGACGGCGTTGCTGCCTAACTCACCGGCCCGGGCTCCCCGCTTGACCCGCCAGTCGTTTTTCTTAATGAACTGGGCAAGCACCTGCCCGGTCTCGTTTAAGGCAAGACCAGCAAAAGGCTTGGCCCCATAACGCTTGGCCAGGGCCTTGCCGGCAATTTCCAGGGGAGATGCCGTTACGGCAAAGCCCATGGCTCTTTCTTCCATAGCCACCTTTTCTGCTGGCGTCGGCATTGGCACGTTTTCTTCCTTGGCGGCCAAAAAGTCCTGCAAGACCAGGCTTTTTTGCGACAAGCGGGCAGTATTGAGCATGTTGCCGCAGTTGACCAAAAGACTGGCCCGGTTGGGACTGACCTGGTCAAAGAGGCCGGCTTCGATCAAGGGGACCAGCTGCTTTTCTTTCAATTCCTTGGTATCCAGCTGCCGCAAAAAAGCCGGGAAGCTGGTTACTGGCCGTTTTAGGGCCAGAAGCTGGTCCAAAAAGGCCGGCGTAATCCCCATAATGTCCTTTAAGCCCAGGTAGATCCGGCCTTCAAACAAGCGGGCCTCTGCCTGGCTCAAGTTGATGTCGGGCCCCAGGATCTCAACGCCGGCCTTTCTGGCCTGGCGGATGATGGCCCCTTTTTCCTTGCCCCGGCTGGCCCGGAGCTTTTCCAAGTAAAACTCCCTAGGGAAATGGACGGACAAGAAGGCCTGCCAGTAGGCCAAAAGGGCATAGGCGACGGCGTGGGAGTGGTTGAAGCCGTAGTTGGCGAAAGGCTCGATTAAGGCGTAGACTGCCTCGGCGGCTTGCCGGCTGTGTCCCTTTCTGACAGCGCCAGCGACAAACTTGCCCTTTTCTTCGGCTAAGAGGCCAGCCTGCTTTTTGGAAATTGCGTTCCGGAAGACGTCAGCCTCCGCCAGGCTGAAGCCCGCGAAAATCCGGGCTGTCTGCATGACCTGCTCCTGGTAGACGAAAATACCATAGGTCGGTCCCAGGACTTCTTTTAAGCTGGGGTCAGGATACTGAACCGGGCTGGTCCCGTTTTTCCGGGCGACGTACAAGGGGATGCTGGCGATCGGGCCCGGCCGGTAAAGGGCCACGGCGACGGACAAGTCGTCAAAAGTCCGGGGCTGGATTTTTCTTAAGACCTCCTGCATCCCGCTGGAATTAAACTGGAAAATCTGCTGGGTCTCCCCGCGGGCAAAAAGGCGCAAGGTATCCGGATCATCCAGGGGCAGCCGGGTCAAATCCAGGGGGCCGCTGGACTTTTGAATCTCTGCTAAAACGCCTTCCAAAAGTTCCAAATTGTCCAGGGTCAGAAAGTCGATCTTTAAGAGACCATACTTTTCAACGTACTTTTTGGTCTGCTCAACCGTCCACAGAGGGGCTTCTTTCCCAGTCATCAAGCCGATCTGCCTGGATAGGGGCTCTTCACTGATGACCAGGCCGGGAGCGTGGGTGCCCGTGTCTTCCGGCAGCCCTTCCAGCCTTGCGGCGGTTTGATAAAGAAGGCGGGTCAAGGGACTGGCAGCGACCAGGGCCTTAAATTCAGTCTGCTGGCCAGCTTCGGCCAAAGTTTTGGCTGCCCCCATGGCCTGCTTGAGGCGGGCGATAGCCGGCAGGGTTAAGCCAAAGACCTGGCCGGTCCGCTCAAGGACGCTTTTGGCCTTCATGGTCGTCAAGGCCAAAATCCGGGCCACCAGGTCAGAGCCCTCGCCAAAGCGGGCTTTAGCACCGTATTTTTCCTGCACGTAAGCAAAAGCCAGCTTTCGTCCGCTCGTGGTAAAGTCCAGGTCGATGTCGGGCATGTCGGCCCGGGCGGGGTTTAAGAAGCGCTCAAAGAGCAGGTCGTATTTTAAGGGGTCAATTTGGGTAATGCCTAAAGCATAGGCTACCAAGGACCCGGCAGCTGACCCCCGGCCCGGGCCGACCAGGGCGCCTCTTTGCCGGCAGTAATTGACGATGTCGCCGACGATCAAAAAGTAGTCAGCAAAGCCCATCTGCTGGATGACGGCCAGTTCCTTTTGCAAGCGGGCGTGGTAAATTCCCTGCCTAAGGCCTAATTTTTCCAGGCCAGCAAAAGCCAGCTTTTCCAAATATTGGTCGGAAGAAAGTCCTGTTGCTTGCGGAAAGACCGGCAGCTGTGGCTCCTTAAAAGGAATCTTAGCATGGCAGCTGGCCGCGATCTTGCCGCTGTTGGCCAAAGCTTCTTCTAAGCCCATTTCCCGGCAGGCATCTTCCAGGACAGGCGCGGGCCGCAGCCAATGTGACCCCTGCCCCTCCGCCATCAAGGTCAGTTCATGCTCATCCAGGACCCGTCTTTCCTTAATGGCCTGCAGGACCTTGCAAAGAAACTGGTCGCCCGGGTCTAAGTAGCGGACGTCCTCAACAACCGTGATGGGCAAGGCTGAAATTTCTGCCAGCTTTTTGACATAGGCATCATAAGCGGCCGCGGATTCAGCCGGGTAAACGCCTAAGTATAAGGGCAGGCCTTTTGGCAAAAAGGCCTGGAGCTTTTTAACATATTCCTCACCACTGTTCCTCAGTTTATTAAGCTGGCGCAGTTCGCTGGTCAGCCCGGCCGGCACGATCACGGTCAAGTCAGACAATTCGGGCAGGTCAGACAGGCTAGGCGCCGGGCCGGCAAGGTCGCCAGAAGCGATATTTAAAAAGCTGGATAGGCGCATCAAGGACTGGTAGCCTTTTTGACTTTGAGCCAAAAAGGCCAGGTCATATTCTGCTTCTTCCAATTCGACTCCCTTAAAGCGGCCCTGCAGGCCCAAAAGGGGCTTGATCCCTGCTTTTACGGCTTCCTGGTAAAAGTCGGCCAGGCCAAAAGTTACATTGATGTCCGTCAGTGCCACGGCGCTATAACCCCGCTCTTTTGCCCCCTGGACCAGGTCAGCCGTTTTCATTGGGCTGGCCAGAATGGTATTGGCCGAAATCGTCTGCAATGCTGCTATGTTCACCTTGCTCGCCCTGCCTTTCGCTTTTTGCTAGTTATTTTAATTATAGCAAAGTCCTTTTTCCACCAATTGAATTTGCTTGCCGATTCTGGTAAAATGCAGAGCGAAAGAAGGAAGATACTATGGGACGTTACATTGTTTGCATCGTCTGGGGGATGATTTTTACTTTCATCATCGGCTTTATCGGAGCCCCTCTGACCCAGAGCACGTATAACCCTGTTACCTTGTTGATCGTCGGTGCCGTATTTGGCCTGCTGTTCTCTTTGACTATTCCAAAGATCACGGCCAGGTCATACAATGACGACTCCGCGTACAGCAAATAAAACAGAAGACCACAGTGGCTAGCCTAACCGGCTAGCCCTTTTTGTTGTAATTTTTCTATCCACGGGCAAAAGATGCTATGATTTACCTAGTCTAATTTTATTAAGGAAGTTGACTAATGAAAGATAACCTGATCGTTTTTAAAGTAGGAACCTCCTCGCTGACCAGCCCGGCCGGCGACCTGGATCCGGAGAAGATCAAAAAAATTACCCGGCAGCTGGCCCAGCTGCACCAGGCCGGCTACAAGCTGGTCCTGGTAACTTCAGGATCCATCGCGGCTGGCTTCCGCCGGCTCGGCTTTGACAAACGACCCAGGAAGGTGGCCAACAAGCAGGCTGCGGCCGCTGTCGGCCAGGGGCTCTTGATCGAGGAATACACCCGCAGCCTTTTGGTCCAGGGCGTGGTTTCCGCCCAGATCCTCCTGACCCAGGACGACTTCGCTGACCAGCGCCGCTACCAAAATGCCCAGACAGCCTTGAACGTTCTTTTGAGCCGGCGGGTCATCCCCATTATCAACGAAAATGACACCATCGCCATCGATGAACTGAAAGTCGGTGACAACGACACCCTGTCAGCCCAGGTAGCCTCCCTTTTAAAGGCTGACCTCCTGGTCCTTTTGACAGATGTGCCTGGCCTGTACAGCGACAACCCCAGAAAGAACCCTGATGCCCGGCCGATCCCGATCATCAACGAGATTACCCCGCAAATTTTTGCAATGGCCGGCGGGACCGGGTCCAGCAATGGAACCGGCGGCATGGCCACCAAGATCAAAGCCGCTGACATGGCGACCAAGTCCGGCGTCCCGGTCTTCATCTGTTCAGCAGACTCCACTGCCCTGGTTGACGCCGTTCACCAGAAGAACCAGGGGACCCTTTTTACAGCCAACGAAAATGCCTTCAACCAGAAGAAGCAGTGGCTGGCCTTCTACGCCCCGGCCAAAGCCCGGGTCTACATCGACCACGGAGCCGTCCACGCCATGGCCAGGGAAGGCTCCAGCCTCCTTATTTCCGGGATCAAACAGGTCCAGGGCAACTTTAAGAAAGATGACATCGTGGAAGTCTACAGCTTGAAGAGCAAGAAGCTGATCGGCAAGGGCAAGGCCCGATTCTCCCGGCCTGTTCTTGAAGAAATTCTGGAGCAAAAGCACCCTGAAGGCATCTTCATCCACCGTGACGACTGGGTTACCACCCTTTGATTTGAGAAAGGAAAAAGAAAATATGACTGAAAGCTCAACTCAGCAACTGATGGACAGCCTGCTGGCAAACAAGGCGGCTGTCAACCTGGCGAATACTGCCGATAAGAACGAAGCCTTGGCCTTGATGGCTGACAGCCTGCTGGATCATGAAGCGGAGATCATTGCTGCCAACCAGCTTGACCTGGAAAAGGCCAAGGGGCAGATTCCTGACGTCATGCTGGACCGGCTCCGCCTCACCCCAGACCGCTTAGCCGGCATGGCCAGCGGCATCCGGGCCTTGATCGACCTGCCAGATCCAGTGGGCCGCCTTTTAGGCGAGCACACGGCTGACAATGGCCTTAAGATTGAAAAGCGGTCCGTGCCTTTTGGCTTGATCGGGATGATCTATGAAAGCCGGCCAAACGTCACTTCTGACGTGGCGGCCCTGGCTCTTAAGTCCGGCAATGCCGCCCTTTTGCGGTCCGGCAAGGATGCTTTTAATTCTGCTAACGCCATCATGCAGGCCTTAAAGGCGGGCTTAGCCAAAAGCAAGATCTCCCCAAAGGTGATTGAACTGGTGCAAGACACCAGCCGGCAGTCTTCCACCGAAATGATGACGGCCCGGGGCAAGATCGACCTCTTGATCCCGCGTGGGGGCAAGGGCTTGATCAGAGCGGTTGTTGACAACGCCAAAGTTCCGGTAATTGAAACCGGGACCGGGATCTGCCATATCTATGTCAACAAGGCCGCTAATTTGGACGAGGCAGTCAAGATCACGGCCAATGCCAAGATGAGCCAACCATCAGTCTGCAACGCTGCTGAAGTCTGCCTGGTTGACCAGGAAGTTGCCGCTGACTTCCTGCCCCGTTTAGCTGCAGCTTTTGCCGGCAAGGTTGAGATGCGGGCTGACGAAAGAGCCAAGGAATTTTTGCCAGAAGCTAAAGCAGCTGGCCCGGACGACTTCGACACGGAATTTTTGGACTACATTATGGCTATCAAGGTCGTAGACGGAATTGAAGAAGCGATTGACCACATCGCCAAGCACTCAACCCACCACAGCGAAGCCATCGTGACTGAAGACCAAGCAGCCGCTGACCGCTTTACCCAAGCCGTCGACTCAGCCGCTGTTTACGTCAACGCTTCTACCCGCTTTACCGACGGGGGTGAATTCGGCCTGGGCTGCGAACTGGGCATTTCCACCCAGAAGATGCACGCCCGGGGGCCAATGGGTTTAAACGAACTTACCAGCTACAAGTACATCGTCCGTGGCCAGGGCCAGGTCAGAGAATAGCAAGGAGTTTTTTATGAAAGTTGGATTTATCGGTTTAGGCAACATGGGAAGCGCGATCGCCAGAGCAGTTGCCAAGTGTGATGACGTCAGCCTGCTTTTGAGCAGCCACAACCCGGAAAAAGCCGGCAAGCTGCAGGCGGAAATCGGCGGCCAGCTCTTAGACAACGCGCAAGTTGCTGCTGAAAGCGACGTGGTCTTTTTAGGCGTCAAGCCTTACCAGGTGGCCAGCACCATCAAGGAAATTGGTGAAAACAGCAATAACGGCAGCATCTGGATCTCCATGGCGACCGGGGTCAGCCTGGAAACTTTGGCCAAGCTTTTGCCCGGCCACGACCTGGTCAGAATGATGCCCAACACCCCAGTAGCCATCGGCCAGGGCATGACCAGCTACACCAGCCAGAGCAGCCAGGCCAAAGATGTCTTCAAGGAATTAATGGCTCACTCCGGCAAGGTCGTGGAAATCCAGGAAGGCTTGATGGATGCCACTACGGCAGTAGCTGGCTGCGGTCCGGCCTTCGTCTACCAGTTTATTGAAGCCCTGGGCGACGCTGGCGTGCAAAACGGCCTCTCCCGCTCCCAAGCCATTGAAATGGCCGCCCAGACGGTTTTGGGCTCAGCCCAGATGGTCCTGGCGACCGGCCAGCACCCGGCCCAGCTCAGAGATGCCGTAACTTCACCAGGCGGCTCAACCATTGCCGGCGTCGTTGAACTGGAGAAGAATGGTTTCCGCTACGCGGCCATCAGCGCAGTTAACGCGGCTCTTAAGCGGAACCAGGAATTGGGCTAAAGAGCTAATAAATATGATAACAAAGAAATACCCACTGAAGATTTGCTTTCCTTCAGTGGGTATTTTTTCGTAAGTTTAATGGCTGGTTTCGACCATGATATAAGACCGATTGCTGTAGAGGTTTCTTGACCGAGAATATTCAAGGTTGACCCCGGAATTGGTCCAGACGATCTGCTCGATTTCCAGAATCGGCGTGCTTTCGTTGGCCCCAAGGTACTGCCGGTCATATTTATCTGGCAGATCAGCCTTGATCCGGCGGAAGACCCCGCCAAACTTGATATGCAGCTTCTTGTGCAGGTAAGAGTAGATCGACCCTTCCAAGATCCTTTTGGACAGGGCCGGCACCTGGCTGACCGGCATATAGGTATGCTCAATCACCAGAGGCTCGTCGTCCAAAAGGCGTAAGCGGATGATCTCATAAACCGGGTCATTTTCATCCAGGTTCAATTTCTCGCACAAGTCAGCTGACGGAAAGGCTACTTCAAACTTGATAATCTTGCTGCTCACCCGGTCACTGCCGTTTTCAGCCGACAGGCCGGCAAAAGAATTGACGGGGGAGTCATGCTGGCCCAAAAGGATCAAGTTGGACAAGACCTTGGTTCCCAGGCCTGACTCCTTGTAAACAAAGCCTTCCCGCTCCAGCAAGTCCAAAGCGCTCTTGACCTTAATCTTGCTAACCGAAAACTCCTCTGCCAGCTCTTCCTGCTTGGGCAAAAAGCTCTGCTGGGGGTAAATCCCCTTTATGATCCTCTCCTTGATCGTGTTTGCGATTAGTTGATACTTCTTCATGAACTGCCACCTAGCTCCTAAATGTTAATTAAAAACAATGCCACCTAATTTTAGCAACATCCCCAGTCTTTTGTTATCAAAAGTTATGTATTAATAGTATGGCGTCTATTATTTTTAGAAAAAATTAAATATTTTCCGCCAATTGCAAGAATAAATTGAACACTTACCATAACATCTGGTATATTTTGACTATCTACGCCGGTAAATGCGGTCAAGTTCGGTGTCAAAGTACTCTTCTGGAGTCTTGTAGTTTAAGATCTTCCGAGGAAGAGAGTTGCACCATACCTCGATCTTAGCAATATCTTCCAC